>OHDG01000297.1_pt1 | contig 37500 bp, 30 predicted proteins | sample 1566961 | NCBI WGS metagenome assembly OHDG01 (sample SAMEA3879539, study PRJEB24766) | human gut metagenome | biome: human-associated habitat; feature: feces | place: USA | collected 1985/1987
GCAGGGACGCTTAACGCTACACGTCCGCAGGTTAGTACATATATCTCAGGTTAGTAGCGTTTTTTTGAAGGGTCAATGTTAGAGCAGTTGTACAGATACACTCACGAAAATATTAATTCCTTGTCAGCACGGAAAGTGTTTTCGGCGGTGTTGGCAATATATTTCACTGTGTGGTTTAATAATTATTGGTTTTTCGACAGATTAAGCGGTACATTTTCGGTGTACCGCTTTTTGGGGGAAGGCTGTGGGTTTTACACGGGATGTGATTTAAACTATTTATCGAACATACATCTTTTGAGAGCGGCAATTATCTTCTGATATTCATCGGTCGCACGGGTCATCAGCTCTGCGGCCTTTTCTATATTGCCTGAACGCAGTTCTTCTGTGACAATGGAGAACGCAGAGTACATTTTAGTGAACCCGAGGTTTGCCGAGATACCTTTCATTGTGTGGGCGGCCTTGAAGGCGGTTTCGGTATCACGGTTTTCAATCGCACGCAGAAGCCTTATGTAATGCAGGTCGAGCATAAATTCCTTTACCGCATTATATATTATCTTTTCATCGCAGCCAAGACGTGAAAGCAGATCGTCATAGCTTTCGCCTGCAAGAAGGTAGCATTCTCTCAGCGTGAGATCCTTTTTGCCGGTGTATCCGGAAATTACGCTTTTCAGCTTTGACGAGTCTACGGGCTTCGACAGATGCTCGTTCATTCCTGCACTGCGTGACTTTTCCTTGTCATCGGTGAAAGCGTTTGCCGTAAGTGCGATTATAGGAACGGTGGCAACATCTGCACGTTCCATTGAACGTATCGCCTTTGCTGCGGTGATGCCGTCTGTTCCCGGCATCATTATATCCATCAGCACTGCGTCTATGCTGTATTCTTCGGATAGCTCGAAAATTTCGATTGCTTCTTTGCCGTTCCACGCTTTTATTACGGTGGCACCCTCGTTTGTGAGGAGGAATTCGGTTATTTCCATATTAAGCCTGTTATCCTCTGCGAGCAGTATTGTAAGTCCTTCGAGCGAGATTTCTCCGACGGTGACTTTGCTCCTGTCGGTGCATTCGCACGAATTATCCGTTTCAAATGGCAGGCTTACTGTGAAGCAGGTGCCGATGTTCTTGCGGCTTACGCAATCGATCTTACCGTTCATATTTTCGGTAAGCCTTTTGGCAATAGCAAGACCGAGTCCCGTACCCTGATAGAAGGTTCTGGCTTGATCGTTTTCCTGCATAAACGGCTCGAACATTACCTTCATAAAGTTTTCGCCCATACCTATGCCGTTGTCCTTACACGTTATATTTATAACAACCGTATCGGGAATTTTTTCGTCAAACCCGGATTCGCTGACGGAAACCTTTACATAGCCTCCGTTTTTGCCGTATTTTATGGCATTGCCTATGATATTCATCAGGATACGCTTGACGTGCAGAGGGCTTCCTATCAGTCTGTTGTGAAGGTTTTCGCAATACTCGAAGGTAAGCGTGATGTTCTTTCGCTGAAGGTTATGCCCGTTAAGGACGGCAATCTCGTCAAACATCTCATATAGGTCGAAGGAAATATGCTCAAGGTAGGTTTCGCCCGATTCGAGCTTACCCATATCCAGTACATCGTTTACAAGCTCAAGCAGATAGCCTGACGCAGTACGGATATTTTCTCTGCACTCTGCCTGCCTTTCGGCATCGTCGGCGTTCTTGTCGGCAATCTCCGTCATTCCCATTATAACGTTTATCGGTGTTCTTATATCGTGGCTCATTCTGCGTAAAAAGTCGCTCTTGGCGGCATTCGCACGTCTTGCTTCTTCGGCAGACTTCAGCAGCTTTTCGTTGTATTTTTCCTCTGTAATATGACTTTCACGCAGGTGCCTTATGCTTATTATCCTGTAAATAAGGCTTGCGGCAAGGAAGAATATTATATAAATCGATGTGAAAATAGAGGTGGCTGTCCAGCTGCCGATATAGACCTCCTTTGCGGGATAGTAAACGTAGACGTAGTAGCTTCTGCATTTATCCGTACCGCCGTAATAAGCGCCGTAAGGGTCGGTTATCCTTACAAAATCTGCGCCATTGGTGCTTTTTTCTGCAAAGCTGTTTATCACGGGGCATTCGGAAACTGTTTTACCCTTGTATAAATTGTTGTTTGTGGCTATAACCTTACTGCCGTCTGTCAGTATGATATGGCCGTTCATTGCAAGGTTGAAGCCGGAAAACAGAGAATCGAGAGTCAGCTGACCGTTATTGATAGTTTCTTTTGATTGCTTCAGATAGGCGAATACGATTCCCTTTTTATCTTTTCTGGTGACCGCCGCAAAGTCGTAGCAGTAATCGCTTTCGCTGTCTGCGTCATACGGCAACGAGAAAAGTCTGTCCGAGTAGGTCTTCGATGTATCGGTCGCAACGCTTGTCAGCTTTTTCTGTTTTATGTAATCCTGCCACACGTTATAGCCTGTATCATCGGTGTAATACTCGTTTTCGGGTGTGCCGTTTTCGTCAAGCACTATAACTCCGGTGATGCTGAGATCTGCCACGAATTCTTTGAGTCTTTCGATGGAGCAATCGTTGAAATTCGCAATGTCACGGCTTATTTCCTGCGTCTTGTCGATTATCCTGAAAAGGCTCTTTGCAAGGTCGGACGCAGTTATTTCTTCATAGCGGATACACTGACTTCTGATATATTCTATTGTGCGGTCGGTCACGTTTTTTGCATTCGTCGTATTAATATATGAAAAAACGGAGAAAATCCCTGCCGCCAGAATTATTCCTATGACGGTTATAATAAAGATCGGCTTGCGATAGTGCTTTTTGTGCTTTAATTTATTCAAGGGTTATACCTCCGAGTGCGGTATTTGGGTCAAGTCCGTATTTTACGGCAATCTTCGCCAGTGTGCCGTCATTTTTCATATCATAGAGCGTTGCTCTCAGCTTTTCGGGCAGTGCGGAGTTGTTGTCCTTTGCGAAGGCGATGCCCAGCTTTGACAGCAGAAGGCTTTCGTCAAGCAATCTGTATTTATTGTCCGACTCGTTTATGAAAACACGGAGCATATACTCGTGGCCTGCGACAGCATCGACATAATTCTTACGCAGGGCGGCAAAAATGTATTCGGTTCTGACAAAGCAGTAAAGTCCGCTTACCTGCGGAATATCGGCGCTATTTTGTGAGAGTATTTCTTCGGGCTTGGAGCTTGACTGCACGGCAACTCTTTTTCCGCTGAGGTCGGACAGAGCGTAGATATTGCTGTCGGCTCTGACGGCTACAGCCTGTCTGCTGTTCATATAAGGCCCTACCCATCGGTACTTGTCTTCTCTGCCGTTCATCGAAAAGCACCCCCACAGGCAATCGACCTTGCCGTCAGTGAGCATTTCATCCTTTTCATTCCAGACGATGTTTTTAAACTGTGCCTTGTAGCCCATTCTGAGAAATGCCTCGCTTGCAATCTCCACGTCTATGCCTGCAGGATTGCCGTTTTTGTCGCTGAAGTTGTACGGCTCGTATTCGTCACTGCCTATAATTATCTCAGGCAGAGCGTCTGACGATACAGCGCTTTTATCGGAGCAGCCGCTTAATATGAAAGCCGAGCTTAAAACGGCGGCTGCGGCGCATTTTATGAATATTTTTACCGGTGTCTTGAAATCAAATCTTTTCATAACTGAAAAACGGTCTGCCAACAGACCGCCTAACCCTTCTTGCTTTATAGAATACGCTTAAGATAACCTTCTATCGACAGTTATCTTATAATACTATGGAAATTTTATCAGAATTCTGAGAATATGTCAAGATAAATTTGTAATAATATTACGGAAAATGTAAATAAAAGTCATAGAGAAATGTCGGAAATCTATACTGATTACAAAAGAAAATGCTTTTACACAGCCGTTTCAGACTATGTAAAAGCATTATTCGTTGTGATATAAGACAGTGGGCTGTGTAAAGGCACTCTAAAACTGCCCTTACGTTTTACTGTGCGGATGATTCGGACTTGTTGCCCGCCTCTACTTTTGCAGTATCCTTACCGTCTGTCTTATCTTCTGTCTTTTCCTTGCCCCAGCTGTCGAACATATCAATTACCTTGTCGTATGTTTCGTAGCATACAGAGGGTAACTTGCCCTTGCCGCCGTAAGCCTTTTCTGCAAGACCGAAGCCCTTGATAAAAGCGTCCTTGAGAGAATCGGCGTACTTGCTGTTGTTGCCTGCGAGATTCTTTGCGAATTCGAACATACGCTTGGCGGTAGCTTCTGCTCCCCAGTAATCAGCGCTGTTTTCCTTGTCGGTCACATCTTCGCTTTCGAACTTCTTTCCTGTTGCTTCTTCAATCTGGCTCTTAAGCGCATCGGAAAGCTCTATCTGCTTTGTGTTTTTATTTGTTGTGCTTGATGCCTGGTGAGAGATTATAGTTTCGACTACGCTTGCAAGGTGGTCTGCCTTTGACTGTGCGACAGTTCTGAACTGTGACTTGTCTGCGTTGTCAACCTCTTTTTTCTGTGCCGATTTTTTTGTATATGCGGGTGTGAAGGTGTCCTCGCTCTTTACATATTTGTCGGCGTTATCGGCAGTGAGGGTGCTTTTTGCCTTCTCTGTTGATGTCTGTACGCTTGTCTTTGGTGCTGTCTGAGCTGTGACAGCCGCTTGTTCTGCTACCTTTGCTATTTCCATATCAGTTAGTCCTTTCCTGATTATTAATCTAATTGTGAAACCGTATTGTAAGCTGTAACCGACATACAATATTCCTTATAATTTATATCGGCAGGAAAAAAGAAAAATTAAGTTTTTCAAAAAATTTGCGAAACAGTATTGACAAATCGGGCTGAAGTGGTTATACTGTTAATATAACACATAACCAGTTAGCAATTTCCGTGCAAAATTTACCGGATGTTGCTTAATCACGGCTTTTGTGTTATACTTGAATAAATGCGACAGACGGCAAGGACGGCGTTTATCGCAGAATACAGGAAGGAAACGAATACTGATATGTCGCTCGAAGTAAACGGAATATCCAAGCAATACGGTAATTTCACGGCGCTTCATCCGCTAAGCTTTACACTGAGCGAGCCGGGTGTATATGCCTTGCTCGGAACAAACGGCGCAGGCAAGACCACCGCTATAAGAATAATACTCGGTATGCTCAGCCGCAACAGCGGCGAGGTGCTGTGGAACGGTAAGGCATTATCGCCTGTTACCGAAAAAGTCGGATACCTGGCGGAAGAACGTGGGCTTTATCCGAAATACAAGATAAGCGAACAGCTGACCTATTTTGCAAAGCTGAGAGGTATGCGCAGTGCAGATATTGAGAAGTCGCTTGCGTACTGGTTCAAGCGGCTTGAGCTAAGCGGCTATGAGGACAAGAGAGCGGAGCAGCTTTCAAAGGGTAATCAGCAGAAGGTACAGCTTGTAGCGGCGCTTGTCGCAGACCCGGAGCTTATCATACTTGATGAGCCGCTGAGCGGACTTGATCCTGTTAACGCCGATCTTTTCAAGAGTGTTATAAACGAGCAGATAGATAAGAAAAAGTATATAATCATGTCCTGTCACCAGATGCCCGTAATAGAAGAATTCTGCAAGGATATTACGATACTTCATCACGGTACGGCTGTATTGCAGGGCGACCTTAACAAGATAAAGAAAAGCTACGGCAGAGTGAACCTGTCGGTAAAGTGTGACGGCGATGTACTGCCGCTTGCCGCACAGTGCGGTCTTGTACCCGAAACGATAACTCCCGATAAGCTCACGTTTAAAATACAGTCGGAGGAGCAGGCAAAATCGCTTCTTAAAATGATTGTTGACAGCGGAATGCCGCTTGTGCGTTATGAGCTTCGAGAGCCGAGCCTTCATGAAATATTTGTTGAGAACATAGAAAGAGCCGACAAAGAGGCAGGAAGGAGTGACGAGGCGTGAAAACAGGTACATACGGTTGGAAAAGCGTATTTGCTTTTACTTTCAGACAGACGGCAAAGTCAAAGGCGTTCAAGGTAAGCTCGGTAATCATCATTGTGCTTGTTTTTGCAATTGCACTTCTTGCGGGAGTTCTCCCTGCGCTTATCGGAAGCCGTTCAACATCGGATGACGGGGATATAACGGGTGACGGGGAAACGCTTGTCGGCACGGTATATTTTGCCGATACGACGGGAATAACAACGGGCAAGGATTATGAGGGCTTTTTATCCGGGCTTGGCGTAAAAATCAATGATTGCGGCAAGGACGCAGATATTCAGTCGCTTACCGAAAGGGTTAAGGGTGAAAACAAGTCCCTGCTTATAGTTATCAGGGAAAACAAAATCGGGTATGATATTTACGCATCACGTCCGGATGATGAATCGGTGTCATCGGGTACGGCGAACAGCTTCGGTGAAACCTTTAAAAGCGTTTTTGACAGCGTAAGATTGTCAAGGGCAGGGCTTACCGATGATCAGATTGCGGCTGCCAACAAGACGGTTTCTGTATACCAGTCGGTTGCGGGAGAGCCTACCGAAAATGACTTCGACTTTGTGGTGAAAATGGTACTGCCTATGCTGTCCTCTATCGTACTGTTTATGCTTATCTTTATTTACGGTCAGATGGTCGCACAGTCGATAGCACAGGAAAAGACATCGAAGGTAATGGAGCTTCTGCTGACATCTGTAAGACCGCTTGCGATAATTATCGGCAAGATACTTGCTATGGGCTCGCTTGCGCTGATACAGTTTATGATGATCATTGTATCGGGCGTACTCGGAATCGTTGTTTCGACGCCTTTGTCATCGTCAATCATAGGTTCGTCTGAAGAAACGGGAGCTGTTACAAGTCAGCTTATGAATGAAGTCGGAAATGCACTCGGCGGATTCTCGCCTGTTGTAATTTTGCTTATTATAGTCGTGTTCATAGTGGGATTTATATTCTTTGCGCTTATCGCAGGGCTTATAGGCGCTACGGTCAGCAGAATGGAGGACCTTAATGCCGCAATGCAGCCTATGTCGATAATAGGTGTACTCGGCTTCTATCTTGCTTATTTCCCGTCCACGATGGGCGGAGAGGCAAACACGATGGCGCTTGTATCATACTATCTGCCGATTTCCTCGCCGTTCTCAATCCCCTCGGCTCTGCTGACAGGGGCGATAGATATACCTCAGGCGCTTCTTGCTGTACTGGTACTGTGTGTGTTCGTGGTGCTTATGGCACTGCTGGTTGCCCGTGTGTATGAGCAGATAATACTGCACACCGGCAACAGACTTAAGTTAGGCGATATTTTAGGACTGGTAAAGAGCAAGTGATTTCCCGAAAGAAAAGTAAAATATGTATAGCGTGAAAAATCTGATAAAAGTAATGTCATATTTTGCCACCGCCGTGATTTTTATTACGGCGGTATCGCTGTTTGCTATGCAGGACGATGACGGCAGGGCTTATGCGGCGGATGCGGTAGCGTCAATAAGTGTGAAACCGGTGCAATCCGTGCTTGATATTTCGGACAGGCGCACTGTCTACCGTTATGACGACAGCACGGGTAAATACAGGCAGATAAGCTATTATGACGTTTACGATTATGATAAAATAAAGCTGACGGTAGACTACGGCGGTTACAGCAGAAGCTATACAGGAAGCGAAATTACCGCACTGACTGCTACGCTCGGAGCTCCGCTTGTCATTTCGGACGGGCAGAGTGAAAGTGTGTGGGGGAACGGTCGGCACACCGTAACATATACGCTCGGCACGAAAAGCGCAAAAGCGGTTTTCACGGTAGCGGCAACAAGGATAAAGTCGCTGTCGGTCACTCCGATGTATACTATCAATGCAATCTGTAACGTTAAGGGTGATTACAGGTTGGCCGCTGACGAGAGCGGCAACATATCGCAACGCTTTGAATATGACCTCGCAGGATATGACTACAACGTAAAAATAATCTACACGGACGGTACGACGGTCAGCTGTACCGCCGCCGATTTAAAGCAGATAACGGGGTATGAGCCTAAGTTTTCGCAAGGAAATAAGGCACTCTCTGTGGGCGCTAACACGGGTTATTGCACTGTAGGCGGAGTTACGGCAAAGTTTTCGTTCAACGTTATCGAAAACCCGGTAAAGAGCGTATCGCTGTATATGACCGAAGGTGCGGATTCGCTTACAGCGGGAAATGACGGATATTATGCGAAGAAAAGCGATGGCAGTACATATTTCAGATTTATTTACAATGAAACGAAAATCAGGGCGAAGGTCGTTTATACAAACGGAAGTACGGCGGATTATCCGATAGGCGAGCTTTGCGCCAAGCTGCACGGACGGCTTGAAATAAGCGATACGCAAAGCGTTAAGCCATGGGCGGCGGGTACTGTTACACTGCCTGCAAAAATAAACGGTATAAGTACGTCGCTTGTTTTGAAAATCGGCGGTATATTGCCGGTGGATAAGCTGTCGTGTGCTCAAAGAACGAGTAATACGGTTACGCTTTCGTGGGGTGTGAATAATTTCTCAACGGGATATATAATTGAACGCTATTCTGACGGGAAATGGATACAAATTGCAAATATTGCCTCGAATACGACCGTATCCTGTAAAACCGGTTCGCTGAGTGCAGGTACGGCATATCGTTTCCGCATAAAAGCGTATAACAGCTCGTCAGTCAGCTCATACACCTATACAAGTGTTGAAACGCTTCCTGCGGATGTCGGCGATTTCAGATGTACCGCAAGAACAACAAGCTCAATAACTCTTTCGTGGAACAGGAATACCACTGCGACAGGCTATAAGCTGGAGCAATATAAGGGCGGAAAATGGGTGCAGGTAGCACAGATAAACAGCAACAGCACAACCTCTTACAAGGTAACGGGGCTGACAGCCGCAACAGCGTATAGCTTCCGCATAAGAGCGTACAAAATATCGGGAAATGCTACAGCGCACAGCGGATATGCCAAATATAATACGCTGACTTCCCCGACAAATGTCTCATCGTTCAAAGCGCCAAAGCGTACAAGCAGTACAGTGACGCTCGGCTGGAGCAAGAACTCCACTGCGACAGGCTACAAGCTGGAACAGTACAAGGGTGGAAAATGGGTGCAGGTGGCTGCTGTGTCGGGCAATAAAAATGTGCGCTGCACAGTGTCAAAATTGAGCCGCAACACAGCCTATAGATTCAGGATAAGGGCATATAAAGTAATAAACAGGAAAACATCCAACGGCGGATATACTTATATCAATGTAAGAACAACCAAATAAAAGCCGATAACGGCAAAATGAAAGGATTTTTAAGATGGAAATTATTGTAGCGGTAGATAAAAACTATGGGATAGGCAAGGACGGCGACCTGCTCGCACATCTTTCGCCGGATCTGAAAAGGCTGAAGGCTATGACGGTCGGAAACATAATAGTTATGGGAAGCAAGACCTATATGAGCTTTCCGAAGCGACCCCTTCCGGACAGGGAGAACCTTATAATTACGCACCACCCGGAGAATTATCCCGGAATTAAGTGCTTTACCGGTGTGGATGAGTTTCTGGAGTATTCGAAAACGGCGGATAAGCCGATATTCGTGCTGGGCGGAGGAAGCATATATGAACAGCTTCTGCCTTATTGCGAAAAGGCGCATATAACAAAAATTCTTCACAGCTTTGAGGCGGATACGTTCTTCCCGAATCTTGATAATAATCCGGAATGGGAGAAGGAAAACGAAGAGGAGATCGTCACCGGTGAGAAATACCCGTTTAAGTATGTGACGTATGTCCGCAGAAAAAAATAAATCTTTTTGCAGGAAGCTGTGATTTTGTGTCACAAGCACCGCTTTCTCTATATCTTGTTGCTGTTGCTTCAAGAAGTACAATATGTTGAAAAGTAACAATAAATATCATCTTCAGCCCTTGTTTCAAGGGCTGTTTTTTGTGCAAAATATACTAAATTCAAAAACTGCATTTAGATACTTTTTTGGAGCAAATGATAAAATTTCCACTTGAAATTTCTTGCTGTGGGCTGTATAATATAAATGTACACTTTTTGACACTTTGGTGGGGCTTTGGACACTTATTTTTCATTGAAATTCAACTTTTCTGAAAAAATGTGCGGGGTCGCACCTCTTCGGCGTATCTTTTTGTGAAAGGAGGGACAGGCTCGTGATAGGCGAATTCAAATCTACACTTGATGCAAAGGGCAGAATGAACATACCGCTTAAACTCCGTGAAGAAATGGGAAACGATCTTGTCCTTGCGAAAACAATAGGTACAGCCTGCATAAAGGTGTATTCAAAAGAGGACTGGCAGAAGCTGGTTGCCAGAATAAATGAACTTCCGCAGGTGAAAACTCAAAGTATAAAACGATTCTTATTCGGCAGTGCTTATGAGATTTCGGCGGACAAGCAGGGAAGAGTTTCTGTTCCTCAGCCGCTCAGAGAGTACGCAACGCTGACCGCTGATGTTGTGGTAGTCGGACTTGAAGGTACTGCGGAAATATGGGATAAAGCTTCGTGGGTAAAGTTCAACGAGAACACAAACAACGAAGATCTGACAGAGCTTGCGCTTGAGCTTGGAATATAAACGGGAGGAAATATGAGCGAAAAACCTATTCATATACCCGTTTTGTTGAGTGAAACGATAGAATCGCTTGATATAAAGCCCGACGGTATTTATGTTGACTGTACGACAGGCTTTGCGGGACATTCGTCCGAGATAGCAAAGCGTCTTACAACGGGCAGGCTTATCGGCTTTGACCGTGATCCCGACGCCATAAAGGCGGCGGAGGAAAAGCTGAAGGATTATCCGCACACGCTTATCAACAGAAAATTTTCGACGTTTGACGAAAGTCTTGACGAAATCGGAGTCGGCAAGGTTGACGGGGTGCTGATGGATCTCGGAGTTTCATCATATCAGCTTGATACGGCTGAGAGAGGATTTTCCTATCACGAGGACGCACCTCTTGATATGAGAATGAGCAAGAGCGGGCTGAGTGCCTATGATGTTGTTAACGAATACAGCAAGGAACAGCTGGAAAAGATACTTTTCGAGTACGGCGAGGAGAAATTCGCACACGGAATAGTCGGCGGTATACTTAAAGCGAGAGAAGCCGCACCGATAAAGACAACGCTGGAGCTTGCGGAGATAGTAAAAAGGAACGTACCGCTGAAGGTCCGCAAGGAGAAGAACCCTTGCAAAAAGACCTTTCAGGCGATAAGAATAGAAGTAAACGGTGAGCTTGACGAACTGAAAAAAGGAATGTCGGAGGCTTTTGAAAGGCTTTCGGCGGGAGGAAGACTCGCAATTATCACCTTCCATTCGATAGAGGACAGGATAGTAAAAAATACATTCAGAGAATATTGCACAGGCTGTACCTGTCCGCCGGATTTTCCTGTTTGCGTATGCGGAAAGAAGCCGAGAGGCAGAACGGTTTACAGGAAGCCGATAACGGCAAGCGAAGAAGAACTTGAGGTGAACAACCGTTCAAGGAGTGCAAAACTCAGAGTAATAGAGAAACTTTAATAAGGGGGAATAATAATGACAACACCGCACAACAGAACAAGTACGGCTTATGATATGTCCTTGTTCGACACGTCAAAAAGAAAAGAACAGCAGATTCCCGAAAAGAAACCGGAGCTTAAGGTCGCTACGTCTTCCGTTGCAAAATCAGGCAGACCTGTGGCAGTGGCAGTAATAGGCGCAGTTTTCCTCGCAGTGTTTGTAATGTTCTTATACAGCAAGGCCGCACTCAGCGAGGTCAATCTGAAGATAAGCAACGAAACACAGGCGTTATCGGACGCACAGAGCATAAATACCGCACTGAGCAATCAGCTCAGCGGATCGGTTTCGCTTGAGAATGTAGAACAATACGCAGTAAGCGAACTCGGTATGCAGAAGGTCAGCGCATCGCAGGAAAGATACGTTGAGATGAATACCGGAAATATGACCGAAACAGCGAAGAATGATAATGGTAATATCTTTGTCGCTGTTCAGGACTGGTTCAACGGGATTTTAGAATATCTCGGATTTTAGGGCATATAAATGAACAAGCAGGGTTCCTTTCCACGTTGATACGGTTGTGTTTACGAGGAAAGGATAATGCTTTTTTATCGAAAGTAATTTTAATTGCTTGAATCATCGGCGGCTTTTGCCGTTATCTCATTTTACCGGCAAGGAGAAATCTATGGACTTAAAGCTCACGCAAGGCATGAAAAAACGCATACTGGCAATTCTGATGATATTGTGCATAGCTATCACCGGCATTGTCAGCGGTGTGCTGTTCAAGGTTTCGGTCATTGACAGCAAGGAGCTGTCTGCGATGGCTACCGATCAGCAACAGAGCAGTTTTGACATAAAGGCAAAACGTGGAACGATATATGACCGCAACAACAAGGTGCTGGCTCAAAGCACTACTGTGTGGGATGTTATCATATCACCGGGCGACATTGAAAAAAACGAGCCTGAGAACCGTGAGTTTATATGCAAGGGTATAAGCGATATACTCGGCGTTAAATATGAAACGCTGACGGAAGCGTGCAAGGACACTTCTTCACGCTATTATGTGGTCAAGAAGAAGGTGGACCGCAGTACCGTTGAAAAAATCAACAACTTCGTATTGAAGAACAACCTTAACCGTTATTCTGTTTACACTGTTGAAAACAGCGAGAGGAGCTATCCTAACGGAACTCTTGCGGCAAGCGTTCTGGGATTTGTAAACGAGAATGAAGAAGGCTACGGCATCGAGGCGTACTACAATTCGTATCTTAAGGGCACGGACGGCAGAGTTATCACAACGACCGACGCTCACGGAAACGCAATGCCTTATGACTATTCCGCACGCTATTCGGCAAAGGACGGCAACAGCCTTGTGCTGACTATCGACGAAACGCTTCAGTATTATCTTGAAAAGAATCTTGAAATCACGGTTTCACAGCATAAGCTGGCGAACCGCAGTACGGGAATTATTATGAATGCGAAAACGGGCGCTATTGTGGCAATGGCGACATCGCCCGGATTCGATCCGAATGATCCGTCATATGTTTACTTTGAAAGCGACAGGCTGACGCTTGCCAAGATGTCGGCGGACAAGAAGACCGAGGAAGAAATACTTGCTAAAAAGCAGGAGATATGGGGAAAGCAGTGGCAGAACAAGGCGGTAAGCGAACTGTATATCCCGGGTTCGGTATTCAAGATGTTCACCTGTGCTTCGGCACTTGAGGAGGAAGTCGTATCGCTTGACAGCACATTCGAATGCTCGGGCATTGCTGATGTTGCGGGAACGAAGATCAGATGCTGGAACGTTGGCGGTCACGGCGTATCAAATCTTACAGAAGCGATGATCCGCTCATGTAACCCTGCATTTATAAAGATAGGTCAGCTTCTCGGAGTGGAGAAGTTCAGCAAATATTTCGAGGCATTCGGCTTTACTGAAAAGACGGGAATAGATCTGCCGGGCGAGGCAGATTCGCTGTATGTCAAGGAATCAGATATGGGAATAGTTGAGCTTTCCAGCTCGGCATTCGGTCAGACGACCAAGGTTACGCCCATACAGATGGTTACAGCGGCGGCGGCTGTCGTAAACGGCGGTAAGCTCGTCACACCCTATGTTGTGGATAAGATAATAGACAGCGACGGAAATGTCGTGAAGTCTGCACAGACGGTGGTAAGACGTCAGGTAATAAGCGAAGAAACAAGCGCAACGATGCGTAAGATACTTGAGGACGTTGTAACCGCAAACGGAGGCGGTAACGCATATATGAGCGGCTATCGCATAGGCGGCAAGAGCGGTACTTCAGAGAAGATAGACGACTATAACAGCGGAAAGACACCGGAGCTGAGATATGTTGCGACATTCTGTGCCATAGTGCCGATAGACGACCCCGAATATGTTATGCTTGTCGTATGCGACGAGCCTACATCGGGATATATCTACGGAAGTGCTATTGCGGCGCCCGTAGTATCGGCTGTGTTCAAGGAAGGCCTTGAATATATGGGAATATATCCTCAGTATACGGCTGACGAGCTTGCACAGCAGGATGTTACTGTTCCGTGGGTCGGAGGATATAACAGTATAAGAGCGGAGGCACAGCTTACAGCCGCAGGACTTAAAGCAGAGTACATAGGCAGTACGGACGGTACAGAGGTAACAGGTCAGGTGCCGTCGGCAGGTACGGTTATGCCGAGCGGAAGCACGGTAATGCTGTATATGGGAGATATTCCGTTATCGGATTACAGAATGTCTACTGTGCCGAATGTAATAGGAATGACGGTCGAAGAAGCAAACAAGGCACTGAGCGAGGCAGGACTCAACATAAGTATTACCGGTGCGGCAACAGGAAGCGAAGCAAAGGCGGTAAGCCAGAGCGTTAATTCCGGACTGGTGGTATACAGAGGATCTGTTATAGAGGTCAATTTCCTTGTAAACAACGAAACGGGCTGATGTTTTCGGCTATTTGATCTTTCTGACAGGAGTGGGTATTATCAGGCTGTATGAAATTTGTCCCGAAGCCGAAAAGGCAGGGACCCAAAATGCGGTTGTAACGGGTGTTACCGACAACACCGCAGAGGTAAAGCAGGGCAGTATATTTGTCTGTGTAAAGGGCGCAAGGTTTGACGGTCACAGCGCTGCGGCTGAAATGCTTTCAAAGGGTGCTGTTATGATAGTCACCGACCACGATATAAAGTGCGGAAAACAGCTTGTTACAGATAACACGAGGCTGTGCCTTGCAAGGCTTCTGAACTGCTTTTACGGTAAGCCTTCGGAGAAGCTCGGACTGCTTGCGGTCACGGGAACGAACGGCAAGACCACTACGGCGCATTTTGTAAAGCATATTCTTACCACGCTCGGTAAAAAATGCGGATGTGTAGGCACGGCGGGAAACGATACCTGCTCGGGCGAGCTTAAGCCGTCACAGCACGGCACTCCTACCGTACCGAGAGCGACTGTTCTGTACTCGTGGCTTGGAGAAATGGTGAGCAACGGCGCAGATTACTGCGTTATGGAGGCAAGCTCGCAGGCTCTTGACCAGTACCGTATAGGCGATGAAAGGATAGCGGTCGCAGGATTTACGAATCTTACCCGTGATCACCTTGATTATCACGGTACGATGGAGAATTATTTTCAGGCAAAACGACGTGTTTTCACAATGTGCAAAACCGCTGTAATAAATATTGACGACGAATACGGCAAAAGGCTTGCACAGGAGTTTTCCGATATTGCAGTAACCTACAGTGCCGAAGGCAATGCCGATTATCATGCGGAATTTATCAGGATGAATGCAACGGGATGCTCGTATATGCTTGTAAACGAGCGTGAAAAAACCGCTTGCCGTGTTGATATGAATATGACGGGGCTGTATAACGTTCAGAACTCGCTGTGTGCCATAGCGATGGTGACGGCTCTCGGATTTGATATGACGGAATGTGCAAAGGCACTTTCGGATCTTGACGGTGTTGACGGCAGAATGAACGTTGTCTACAGAGGCGATTTTACCGTGATAACAGACTATGCTCATACCGACGACGCACTTAAAAAGGTGCTGTCAACGCTTAAACCTTTGACGAAGGGCAGACTTATCTGTGTGTTCGGTGCGGCAGGCGACAGGGACAAGGAAAAGCGTCCGATGATGGCAAAGGCGGCTGAGGATAACGCAGATATTCTTGTTATCACCTCCGATAATCCGGCTCACGAGAATCCCGATGAAATAATCAGGGAGGTAATGACGGGCATAAGCGGTAAAAAGCCGTGCAGATGTATCACAGACAGACGTGAGGCTATAGCCTATGCGCTTGATACCGCCCGTAAGGACGATGTTATAATCCTTTGCGGCAAGGGTCACGAAACCTATCAGATAATCGGCGATGAGTATCTGCCGTTTTCCGAGAAGGAAATAGTTAAAGATATAATGATAAGGAAGGAAAACTGATTTATGAATATTCCCGCTACCGTTATAACCGCAGTGCTTTGCTTCGGAATTACCGCACTGCTCGGATTTGTGACAATACCTGCACTGAGAAAGCTGAAATTCGGTCAGACGATACTTGATATAGGTCCTGCCTGGCATAAGTCGAAAAACGGCACGCCTACAATGGGCGGCATTATGTTCATAGCAGGCGTTGTTATCTCGTTTGCGGCAGGCATTGCGATAATGTGGGCAAGCGGTGCGATAAATATGGACGATGTAGGCTCACAGAAGCTCGCAAAGGCTATATCGGCTGTTGTGATGGCTCTTATGTTCGGCTTTGTCGGATTTGTAGACGATCTTATAAAGGTAAAGAAGAAGCAGAACGAGGGTCTGAAGCCCATGCAGAAGATAATAATGCAGGTGCTTATCATCGCCGCATTCTTTACCTCTCACGTTATCGCAGGAGATACCGCTACTGTTATCAATTTCCCGTTTTTAGGACAGGTGGATTTCGGAATCTTCTACTATATAGTAATGGGACTCGGCATACTGTATCTTGTAAATGCGGTCAATCTTACAGACGGAATTGACGGGCTTTGCTCATCGGTAACACTTGTTTACTGCGGTGCGTATGTGCTTATCTGCTCGCTTGTAGGTATGGGGGAGATGGGCCTTGTTGCGGCGGCGGCAGGTGCCGGCTGTCTTGGCTTTATGGTGTGGAATCTTCATCCTGCGAAGGTAATGATGGGCGACACCGGCTCAATGTTCTTAGGCGGTATAGTTACCGCTGTCGGAATAGGCACGGGAACGGAATTCGTAATGGTCATCTGCTGTGCGGTGTATATCTGGGAAGCACTTTCGGTTATGATACAGATGACTTACTATAAGCTGACAAAGGGTAAGCGCCTTTTCAAGATGACACCTATACATCACAGCTTCGAAATGAGCGGCTGGAAAGAGGGCAAGATCGTAATGGTATTCTCGGCTATCGAACTGTTTGCCTGCGTAGTCGGAGTGTTACTTCAGTATTTCGGCAACTGATAAAAAAATATCGAAAGGGGGATTGTCCGTGTCGGATAAAAAAGGTCTTAGCTATGAACAGCGAAAAGCAATGTATGAGCAGAATATCCGTGACACAGACGGAAAGCGACACATTGACAAGCTGCGTGACGATACACATAACAGCAACGCAAATAATAACGGAAGTAAAAAGAATGATCCCTCAAAAAGACACAGAGCAGAAAGAATACAGCTTACTCCGCCCGTAAGGAAAACAATACCGGAGCAAAAGGCTGAACCTGCTCCGGAAAAGAGAATCAGAAAAGAAAAGAAGCACAGAAGCGGAAGATTCAAAAAGTGGTGGAAAAATCTTCCCGCCGCACCGGTAATGGAATATGTTCCGAACGCAAAGCGGGGAAGATTCGATATGCCGCTGTTCACTGTAGTGATAATACTGCTTGTTATGGGTATCATCATGATGTCCTCCGCAAGCTACGCTTACGCTTTACAGGAGGAAGGCAACAGCTTTGCCTACGCACAAAAACAGCTTGTTGCGGCGGTGGTCGGATTTGTCGTGATGATAATTCTGTCACGCATAGATTATCGTATGTGGGCAAGGCCGTTCAAAATGATCGGCAAAAATAAGGATTTTGACAACGGCAACGGTCTTAATCCTGCAATGGTGTTTTTCGGATTCAGCGTTATACTTATGATACTAGTTATCTTCAAGGGCGACGCTGTTGCGGACGCAAAGAGATGGATAACTATAGCGGGCGTGCAGATACAGCCGTCGGAGCTTTTGAAAATAGCATCTATCCTGCTTGTAGCATATCTCCTTCAGAGAAATTACGAACGCAGGAAGGAAAGAATACTCGGCTGTCTGCTGTATCTTTGCCTTATGGGTATTATATGTGCGCTTTGCTATGCGCAAAGACACGTTTCCGCTATGATAATCTTCTGCGTGCTGATATACGCAATGATGATAGTCGGTGAGTGCAACGCAAAGGGTCTGATCCTGCTTTTCGTGCTTGCTGTAGTCGGAGTGCTTATAATGTACTACGTTGTACAGTGGGACTATATAACGGAAAGAGTGCAGGGCTGGCTTGATCCTTTCTCGGATATGGGAAAATCGACCTACCAGACCTCGCAGTCGCTTATAACTATAGGTTCGGGCAACCTGTTCGGACTGGGACTCGGAAACTCAAGGCAGAAATATTACTACCTGCCCGAAAGCCAGAACGACTTTGTTTTCTCGATAATATGCGAGGAGCTTGGATTCTTCGGCGGTATGACGGTAATTCTTCTGTTTGTGCTTTTTGAGGTGAGAGGATTTTTCATTGCGGCAAGGGCAAAGGATAAGTTCGGCTCGCTGGTGGCATTCGGAATTACTTTGCAGATAGGTTTGCAGGCTATCCTTAATATAGCGGTTGCCTGCAATGCGATACCGAATACCGGTATTTCGCTCCCGTTCTTCAGCTACGGCAGAAGCGCATTGCTGACACAGCTGGCTGAGGTAGGGATACTGCTCAGTATATCCAAAGACGCAAACACCTGATTTACTGCTTGTGAAAGGAAAAGAATATGAATGTTGCATTTGCCGCAGGCGGTACGGGCGGACATATAAACCCGGCGCTTGCCATAGCGGATAAGCTGAAGGAAGTATTTCCCGATACAAATATACTGTTTATCGGCTCTCCCGACGGGCTTGAAGCAAAGCTCGTCAAAAAGGCGGGATATGATTTTGCATCGGTAAAAATGGCAGGTATCCAGCGTAAGCTGACACCGCATAATATAAAGCTGAATGTGCAGGCTGTGCATTATTATCTCAGCGCAGGAAAGCGTATTAAAAAGATATTTGACGATTTTTCGCCCGACCTTGTTATCGGAACGGGCGGATATGTCACGGGTACGGTGCTGAAAACGGCGATAAAATGCGGAATCAAGACGGCTCTGCACGAGAGCAATTCGCTCCCCGGAGTATCGGTAAAGATGCTTGCGCCGAAGGCTGACCTTGTGATGCTCGGCACGGAAGACGCAAAAAAGCATCTTGGCGAATGCAAAAAATGCGTGGTAACGGGAAATCCGCTGAGAAACAATATTCCGATAGAGGAAAAATCTGCGGCAAGGAAAAGGCTCGGTCTTCCCGATTGTCTGACTATACTTTCCGCAGGAGGAAGCCAGGGCGCTTCAAGGCTCAATGAGGCGGTTGTACAGCTGCTTGCTTATGAGCAGAAAAAGGGCAACATAAATCACATACACGGCTACGGAAAGCACGGCAGGGATACGTTTATGCAAAGCCTTGAGGATAACGGGGTGGACGCAGAAAATCCCCACTTTATCATAAAGGAATATATTGACAATATGTACACCTGTATGTGTGCAAGCGACCTTATTATAACAAGAGCCGGAGCGATGACGCTGACGGAAATAACGGCGATAGGCAGGGCATCGGTGCTTATACCGTATCCGTATGCGGCTGAAAATCATCAGTATTACAATGCGCTTACACTGCAGAATGCAAACGCAGGCAGGATAATTGACGACAAGGAGCTTACAGGAAGTGTGCTTATCGACACTGTGAACAGGCTTGCGGACGATCCCGAGCTTCTCAGGCTGATGAGCGAAAATGCCGCAAAGCTGTCAAAGCGTGATGCGGCAGGCATAATACTCCGTGAGATAACGGAGCTTATGGGAATAAAGTAAAGATTTCACCTTATTATCCTCAGTAGCATAATATGAAGAAAAGCTATGAGAGGGTGATAATTTGGATAAACAGAAGCTGATAATAAACGGCGGCCGCAAAATCGAGGGCGAACTTTCGCTTCACGGTGCGAAGAATGCGGCACTGCCGATACTTGCGGCAACGGTGCTGATAAAAGACGGGGAAAGCGTAATACATAACTGTCCCAGACTTACCGATGTTGATGCGGCTCTGCGTATACTTTCGCATATAGGTGTAAAATGCAGGCGCAGCGGCAGTACCGTTATATCGGACGCTTGTGCTATAGGCAACTGTGAGATACCGGTAAGGCTGATGCGTGAAATGCGTTCTTCAATAGTTTTTCTCGGCTCTGTGCTTGGCAGGACGGGGCATTGCAGAATGTCATATCCCGGAGGGTGCGAACTGGGACCGAGACCTATAGACCTGCACCTGTCGGCACTTCGCAGTATGGGTGCGGTGATTGAGGAAACGCACGGTTTTCTTGACTGCTCGGCACCTAAAGGGCTTAATGGCACGGAAATATCGCTTTCGTTCCCGTCGGTTGGTGCTACAGAGAATATTATGCTTGCGGCTGTGACCGCAAACGGTGTTACTGTGGTGGAAGGTGCGGCGAAAGAGCCTGAGATAACCGACCTTGCGGGATTTCTGACGGCCTGCGGAGCGCAAATAAGCGGCGCAGGCACTGACAGGATAGTTATCAGAGGCAAGGAAAAACTCAGCGGAGCGGAGCATAGCGTAATGCCCGACAGGATAGCGGCGGTGACTTATATGTGCTGTGCGGCTGTCACAGGCGGTGAGCTTATCTTGAGCGGTGCGGATATTGGGCATATCGGGGCTGTCGTACCGGTTTTTAAGGAAATGGGATGCAGGGTATATTCATTCGGCAAGGACAGCATTTATATCAAAGCGCCGGAAAGGCTGAAGGCTCCGCATACTATAAGGACGATGCCGTATCCGTATTTCCCGACAGATGCACAGGCGCCGCTTATGGCTGTATGCACTGTGGCGGACGGAACTGCGGTGTTTGTGGAAAATATATTCGATAACCGCTATCGTCATGTGAGCGAGCTTCTTCGTATGGGGGCTAAAATCAAGACGGAGGGCAGAGTTGCTGTGGTGCAGGGAGTACGACGTCTTTCTGCGGCGGAGCTGGTTTCTCCCGATCTCAGAGGAGGAGCGGCACTGGTTATTGCGGCTCTTTGTGCGGAAGGAACATCGACAATAGGCGGTATATCGCATATCGACAGAGGATATGAAGCAATAGAGAAATCGCTTTACAGCGTGGGAGCAGACATCAGAAGAATTTAAAAGAAGGAGGTGCGAAAATGGCTGACACAATAAAAAGAGATAAAAGCGGTATGTGGACAGAAATGCCGCCTTCGGCAAAGAACCGCAAGCCTGACATAAGACAGCCGATACCCGCACCCGTACCCGAAAACAATAACAGCAAAGCAGGAAAAAAGAGCGATAAGAAAAAAGCGGACAAAAAAGCGGTAAAGCAGGCGAAAAAGAAAAAGGATACAAGAAAACAGCCTGCGGCTTATAACAGGCAGGAGCGGACGGATAACAAAACAGCCCGTCCCGATAGCTGTGACAGCCCGATGCCGAGCTTTTTAAGCGAGAATACACGCACCGATATTCCTGTAGTGAAGCCTGTGGATATACAAAACAGGGTACTGCGCAACAAGCCCCGTTCAAAGTCGGACAGGAAAGAAAAGAAACGCAGAAAGCGCCTTTCGGCGTACATTGTATATTATGTGATATTCGGTATTCTGGCGGCAGTAATACTGGCGGTGCTTTCGACAACCGTACTGTTCAATCTGTCAAAGTACAGGATAACAGGCGACACGGTGTATACCGAACAGCAGATAATAGACGCCGCAGGGGTAAACACGGGAGATAATCTGATACTTATGGATGTGGGTGCGGTAAGACAGCGGCTTATCGACAAGCTCCCTTATGTAGATAAGGTCGAGGTCAGACGTAATATATTCACCTGTGCGCTTGAAATTAATCTGAATCCTGCAACCGCAATAGCAAATGTAAAGAAAAACAATGTTTATTATCTTGTAAGTGAGAACGGCAGAATAATGAACGCTAATCTTAAAACACCCGATAAGAAATGTGTTGTGGTGACGGGCTTCGATCCTGAATATGCTTCATCGGGAGATTTTCTGTCAGTTACAGATGAGGGCAGCAGAAATATGCTGAGCAAGCTGTTAAGGGCGGTCAAGACGTATGACGGAATCGACGATGAGGACGAATATGAGGCACAGCAGAAATACGAAAATGTATTTATGCTTATCGGGCTTTGCAAGGATGTAGGAATAAGCGATCACATCACAACGATAGATATTACAAGTATATACAGTATCAAACTCACTTATGACAACAAGCTGACGCTTGAACTTGGCGATGTCACAGACGCCGCACTTAAACTGACGGTGGCGAAGAATCTTATCGAAAAGGGCGAGTTTGACGGTGAAAAGGGAACTCTTATTCTTTCGCAGCTCAGCGAAAACGCATATAATATGAAGGTCACATTCAGACCCGATTATGACGACGCAAGCAGTAAGGATGATACAAGCGGAGGTAACACAAACAGCGGCGGCGAAGCATCATCCGAACCCGAAGCAGTTCCGGGAGATACTACAGATCCCGAAGAACCTGCCGAATAAGAGTTAAAAACGCAAGATATTGTGGTAATTTTAAAGCGTTATTCAAATTATGATGATATTTTTTAGCAAAACGCTTGCAATTACAATACGAATCTGTTAAAATATTATAGTAGACAGTTTTATCTGTAAATAAAACGGAGGAATGCAAAAATGAGCTTTGAATTCGATGAAGAAGAGTTTGAGCGTGACGTCAAGATAAAAGTTGTAGGCGTTGGCGGCGGCGGCGGAAACGCAGTAGAGAACATGGTCAGAAACAACGTCGAAGGCGTTGACTTTATCATAGTAAACACGGATGTAGCGGCACTTAAGGCTAAGGACGGCAGTGCTATGGAGCGTGTGCAGATAGGCAGAAAGACCACCAAGGGTCGTGGTGCGGGCGGAAAGCCTCCCGTTGCGGCTGAATCTGCAAAGGAAAACAGCGATGATATTGAGGAAGCACTGAACGGTGCATCTCTTGTATTTGTTGCCGCAGGTATGGGCGGCGGTACAGGCACAGGTGCGGCTCCCGTTATTGCAGAGATTGCAAAGAAGAAAGGTATACTTACTGTCGGCGTAGTTACAAAGCCCTTTGAATTTGAAAGAGAATACAAGATGAATCTTGCTCTCCAGGGCATTGCGGAGCTGAGAAAGTACGTTGACGCACTTATAATCGTGCCTAACCAGAAGCTGCTTTCCATTAAGGAAAAGAACATTTCTATCAAGGCGGCTTATGCAATGGTGGATAATGTGCTTTATCAGGCTGTAAAGGGTATTTCGGATCTTATCACACACGATGGCTTTATCAACATAGACTTTGAGGACGTAAGATCTACTCTTGAGGGTGCAGGCGACGCACATATGGCTATAGGTCACGGCTCAGGTGATACGAGAGCTGAGGAGGCTGTAGCTGAGGTTGTTAACAGCCCGCTGCTTGAAACATCCATCAAGAATGCAGGAAAGCTGCTTGTTAATCTTACTATGTCTGAGGATACACCTCTTGATGACGCTGAAAAGGTAATGCAGTTACTTACACAGTCGGCTTCAAAGGATGTTCAGGTTATACACGGTGTTGACTTTGACAGCGATCTTAAGGATGAGATGGTTATTACCGTTATCGCTACCTGCTTTAAGGACAGCGAGGGTCATTCTATGATTACATCTGATGAGGCTGTAGCAAAGACAGTTCTCGCTTCTACTCCCACAGAGGATACAGGCTCGGAAAAATCAGCGGATAACTCTTTCTCGGAATCTCTTATTTTCCCCGAAACACCTGCAAATGCAGGGGAGTCCGGTGATGACGATCCTTTCACGGAGCTTTCGGCACTTCTGAACAACAGAGGTAACTGATAATTAAGTTAATATGATTGCTCTCGTCTTTATGACGGGAGCAATTTTTGTGTATGATAATGAATTGATGATACAAGCGGTTTACTGACGAAAAAATCCACTGCCCGAAAGCAGTGGATTTTCGTTTTTACATATCGGTTTAAGCCGTCTTATTCGCTTCTCAGTGCGAGGACGGGATCTTTCTTAGCCGCATAGTGCGAGGGAATAAGTCCTGCGATAAGGGTAAGGAGCATACTGATAATTACCAGTATTACTGCGCCCTGCCACGGCAGTACGCACATACCTGAGATGCCTGTGAGGTTGTACACTATAGCGTTTGCGGGGATAAGCAGAAGCAGTGTTACTCCGATACCGATAGCGCCTGCGGCAAAGCCGACAATGAGCGTTTCTGCGTTGAACACACGGGAAATATCTCTCTTGCTTGCGCCCATAGCACGAAGTATGCCGATCTCCTTTGTACGCTCAAGCACGGAAATGTAGGTGATGATGCCTATCATTATAGATGATACGACAAGCGAGATCGCTACAAAGGCGATAAGGATAACGCTTATTGCGTCGATTATAGTTGATACCGAGGTCATCATCAGTCCGACAATATCCGTATACTCAATCTTGAGGTTTTCGTTGCCGTCGGCTTTGACTTTATCGTTATAAGTGCTGATGATTTCTTCTATTTTTTCCTTTGCGTCAAAGTTCTTCGGATAGATGCTTATCATACTCGGCTCGTCAAGAGAAGCAACACCGAGAAGCGTCATATTACCGTCATAGGTAGCTTCGGATTCGGTGCTCATCTGCTTTGCGAAAGCTTCTGCTATCTGCTGTTCGGTCATGCCCATCTGCTGTGCCTGCTGAAGCTGTGACATAATTTCTGCCTGTTGTTCCTCGGGCAGTGTTGCAATATATGCCTTTATATCTTCCATTGTGACAGCCTTTTTGTCCTCGTCCTTTGCAAATTCCTTGCCGGTGAAAATATCGGTGTCGGGAGAATTTTTCTGCTCCTTTACAACCTCGCTGTCATTTACCTTGTTTACAAGATACTCTGTAAGCTCGTGAGTGTAGCCTATTGCTGATGAAGAGCTTGACGAAATAATGCTGTTCTCTTCGGGCTTTATAATACCGACAACCTTTATAGGCTCGGCGTCCTCGACAACCTTTGTCATATAAATCTTGTCATCGCTCTTGTCTGTCCAGATACCGTTTTCCTTTTCGTAGAATTCGGGGTTTGTAACAAGTCTGAATTCAAGTCCGAGAAGCTCATCGTAGGTGTAGGTCTGTAATTTGCTTGTGAAGTCAACCTTTTCGTTGTTGTTGCTCATAGCGCTTTTTACAGCATTGACAAGCTCGTCACTGTCCATAAGTCCCATACAGTAAAGGCTGTAGTCGGAAATCTCGTTATCCTTGTTTACCATTACGACAACTTCATTGTAAGCGCTCGGCATTCTTCCTGCAAGCACCTTATACTGCTCGTTTAACAGCTTATCATTGTCAAGAAGCTCTGTCCAGGTATCATAGCTTGCGCTTACAACGTTGCTCATAAGCTGTGAGTCGTACATTGCGTTGGTCATACCCATATCTTCAAACAGGGTAGCGGGGTTTACCTGAATTATACCTTTATCCTTATCGTTTCTGAAAATATTGAGCGGAGTGGAATAGCCGTACTTTATATCGCTGACATAATCGTTTATCTCTTTTCCGTCATTTTCAAGATAGGATTTAAAGCTCTTTAAATCATTGGATTTAAGCTGGGTGAGCATGGAATTTACCATACTGCCCATTATATTGTTTGAATGTATCTTGCCGTCATCGGTGCCGTCGCTCTTGTTTTCCTTCATCATTGACGTCATCATAGAGGTCATATCCATAGAGTTGCGTGAAATGGATATGGGGTAGCTTGCGAGCGTTTCCTCCTCGACCGATTTAATATAAAGCTGTGCGCCGCTCGATATTGACAGGATAAGCGCTATGCCTATAATACCTATGCTTCCCGCAAAAGAGGTCATAAACGTTCTGCCCTTTTTGGTCATAAGATTATTAAGGCTGAGCGACAGAGCGGTAAGGTAGGACATTGACGGCTTCTTCGCCTTCTTTCCCTTGCCCTTTTTATTTTCAATAGGCTCAACAATGTTCCGGTCATAAGGGTTTGTGTCATCGACTACCTTACCGTCAAGAAGTCTTATTATTCTGTTTGAATATTTTTCGGCAAGCTCAGGGTTATGCGTTACCATAATTATCAGCTTATCTTTGGATATTTCCTTTAAAAGCTCCATTATCTGAACGCTGGTTTCGCTGTCAAGCGCACCTGTCGGCTCATCGGCAAGGAGTATATCGGGGTCGTTTACAAGCGCTCTTGCGATGGCAACTCTCTGCATCTGACCGCCCGACATCTGATTGGGCTTCTTTTTCAGTTGGTCGCCAAGTCCGACCTTAACAAGCGCTTCCTTTGCTCTTTGTCTTCTTTCGGCTTTTGATACGCCCGACAGAGTCAGTGCAAGCTCGACATTTGAAAGCACCGTCTGGTGCGGTATCAGATTATAGCTCTGGAATACGAAACCGATCGAGTGATTACGGTATGTATCCCAATCTGCGCTTTTGAATTCCTTTGTGGATTTTCCGCCGATGATAAGGTCGCCGTCGGTGTATCTGTCAAGACCTCCTATAATGTTTAAAAGCGTGGTCTTGCCGCATCCCGACTGACCGAGTACAGACACGAACTCGCTTTCTCGGAAGTCAATGCTGACGCCTCTGAGTGCGTGGACCTTTTCGTTTCCGATTTTGTAATCCTTTGTTATGTTTTTCAGTTGTAGCATCGTTTTGTCCTTTTCGCTTAGTTTAAATAATGGGTATAAGATTATTTTATATCCTGTATCAAACAATATATCGGCTTATTTTAAGCCTGCTGTGTTAACGGTATTTAAACTTTTCTTTTTCTTATCTTCTTTCTCGGTTTCTTTGTTTTCAATGGGGAGATAGACGGTGAACTGCGTTCCCTTGTTAAGTTCGCTTTTAACACGAATCCTTCCTCCGCACAGCTCAACGATACGCTTTACCATAGCAAGACCCAGCCCGTTGCCGCCTGTTGCGTGTGAGCTGTCGCCCTGATAGAATTTCTCGAAAATACGTTCTGTAGTGGCTTTGTCCATTCCTATGCCGTTATCGGTGACACGCACACGGATTTCATTGCTGTTCTTCGGGTTTATGTCAAGGCGTATCTCGATAGTACCGCCGTCCTGAGTGTATTTTATAGCGTTGCCTATGACGTTCAGCCATACTTGCTTCAGCATTTCGCTGTTGCCGTAATAGTTAAGCTCGCAAAGCTCGGGGATTACCTCCTGATTTTTTGCGCCCCACTGGCTTTGTAACTGCAGAACGCATCTGCGAAGCTCCTCGTCAAGAGAGAACTCCTTCTTATCGGTGATTATCTCCTGGTTTTCCAGCTTGTTCAGCATAAGGATATTGCTCGACATATTTATGAGCCGTTGCGATTCATTTATGATTATGTCGATATATTCATCCTCCTGCTCCTTTGTAAGACCGCCTTTTTTAAGCTGTTTTGCAAAGCCGTATACGGAAACCATAGGAGTTTTGAATTCGTGCGAGAAGTCGTTTATGAAGTCGTTTCTGAAAAGCTCGGTATTGCCAAGCTCCTTTACCATTATGTTGAAATTCTCCTGTATATGTGAAAGCTCGCTGTTTCCGTTTTCCTCAAGTCTTACCGAAAAATCGCCCTTAGAAACCTTGAGCAGACCCTCCTTGAGATCGTTTAGCGGACGGAGAAGTATGCCTGACAGCATCGCAGACAGTATACTGCCGATAATTACGCACGAGCATAGCATTATCAGGGGCATAAGCATAGGTACTACCTCAATATGCTTCATCAGACCGAAAGCACTGAGGACATTATAGATCATCACGCAGATAATGCCTGCAGCTACCATTATGAAAAATACGAACAACACAACATAAGCGTTTATCGAGCGTAAACGCTTTTCTTCATCGCTTATTCTCTTGTGCATTTTATTCCTCCGTTTTAAGTCAATGCTGTTTCAGCACAGCCTTGTAGCCAAGCCCTCTGACAGTCACTATCTCGAAATCCTCGTTGTCACGGAAACGCTCACGCAGACGGTTGATATGTACGTCGATCGTTCTTTCATCGGTTTCGGTTTCCATATCCCACAGCTCGTCCATAAGCTGACGGCGTGTGAATATTTTGTTCTGATAGCTGAGCAATTTGAACAGCAGCATAAATTCCTTGTTGGGAAGCTCGTGGGTGACACCGCCACAGGTAACTGTAAGCGCATCATAGTCAAGCACGGTGTTGCCTGCGTGGAGCTTATGCTCGTTTGCAATATTACTGCGGCGCAGGAGTGCGGATATGCGAAGGAGCATTTCCTCGTCATCAACGGGCTTTACCATATAATCGTCCGTTCCTGCACGGAATCCCGCAATTTTATCTGCCGAGGTTTCTCTTGCGGTCACCATAAGAACAGGGGTGTTGCAACCGCCCTCACGAAGCGTTTTAACAAATTCGTAGCCGTCCATACGGGGCATCATTACGTCAAGCAGAATAAGATCAACGTGCTGTCTGTCGAGTATGTCAAGTGCGTCTATGCCGTCAACGGCAGGTACCGGCTCGTAGCCGTTCTGCTTAAGCACTGTACACATCAGTTTTCTTGTGTTTGTATCATCTTCCGCAACCATTATATGAAACATATTATTTCCTCCGTTTCTTTAACCGGTGTTAATTACTTATATTATAGTTTTCTTCATTTAACCGAATATAAACCGCCTGCCGTTTGCCGGTATAAACAAATACGCCCTTGCCGCAGATTGTTTCTGCGTTATGCAAAGGCATATTTATATCAGCTTGTAGAAAAAGTACGCTTTTAATAAAATAGATTAAGTTTTCAATCCCTATCCCCAAACCCCTTTCCCTCGTGAAAGGCTGTGTATGCTTGGTTGGCTCTGCATCGTGCAGATCCTTTGGGCATACACGCCCGGCGTCCGTGCCAGGGTTGAGTGTGGGGCTGCCGCCCTCACCCCGCTTGGGGCTTCGCCCCAAACCCCATTTTAAAATTGTATAGATTTATCTACAGGCTGATTTATAAATCAGATATTCAGCAGATATGACAGCGTATCGCCTATTTCTCCGAGTGCGTTTTCAGGCGTCATACCGACAAGAACATCGGTTGCCCCGTGTTCAACGCAGAAGGAAGCAACGTTGAAGTTGCAATAGCGCACATCTATGACATATATTTCACTGAACGATGACGTGAGGCAGGGTATCATTGCGCTGGGGTAATCGTCTTTAAGCACAACAAGAACTCTGTCGTTCTTTACATCGGTGGTGATATGCTTTATATAGCTGTCGGCAACCATATAAAGACTGTAGAACGAGCTTGCGCTGTAGTCGGAGGCGGGCATCAGCGGATATTCGAACTGATACTCATAATCCGCATTGTAATACTCGGTGGTATAGTCGTTCTTGGGTACATAATAAGTGAATGTTTCACCCTCGTACATAAGTCCGTCATAATTTGTTGCGGCATATACGGAGCCTAAGCAATCCTTCTCGTATTTATCGTAATCGGACAGCTTTGCGAATTTTACATCTGCGGCTTTGGCAAAGCTCTGAGCAACATAATATGCGCCGAGCTGTTGCCAGTGGCAGTCACGCAGGAAGAAAATATTCTCCTTCTGGTGAGGCAAAAGAGCATCCATAGCGTTTATGACCTTGACGTCCTTGCTCAGCATATTTGAAATATATACGGAGTCGCTAAGCTCGGTATACTGAGCCTTCTGAAGCTGAGAGGGGGTTATGAATGTATTCTGCGTCAAAGCGAGCAGGCTGTAGACATTTGCACCGGGAAGTGCTTTTGCAAGCGAATTTACCGTGTTGGCATAGTCCTCCGCATTTTCACGTTTGCCGCTGTAAATCTGTGCACCGTATATGGTGTCGCCGCTTTGATAAACAAGCTGTGAGCCTTCTTCGAAAAGCACCTGTGCATTCGGGTCGGAGGGCTCTGTATATGTGTTTTCGGGCTTAGGCGAACTACTGCTTTCATCGGACTTTGAACCGGTTTCGCTTTGCTGATTTCCTGAAGAAGAATCATTCTTGCTTTCGGTTTCGGGGGTGCTTGAGGGAGCGTCACTTGAAGTGTCCGACGGTGCAGGGGTAACGATAGCGATAGGCTTTGTTGACGCAGTTGTAACCTCGGTCTGAGATGAACCGCTGTTTACCTGTGTGACATTGCCTTTAATCTCTGCGCCGTTCAGCGAGAATCCGAAAAGCGAGCGGAAGCCTGCGCCGATAGACTTGAAGGTATCTCTGAACGGTACGGTATCATTGAAGAAATAGCTTATATCCTCTGTGTATTTACCGCTCCAGTAAGCGTCCCATGTGAACTCAGGGAAGGTGGCAAGGTTACGCTTTTCGGCTTCGGATATGGTAGGGCGCGGCAATACAAGCAGACTGATTGCCACAGCCGCAAAGAAGGCGGTGCATACGCCGATGTTTATTCTGACTGCAAGCTTCTTTTTACGCTCGGAATCGGAACTGCTTTCGGGCTGTACCTTATCTTCCTTGTCCTGTTTTTCGGGCTTTACTCTGATCTGTTTTGTGCTTTCTGAGGATTTTTTGCCTTTCGGGGCTTTTACGGAATGAATATCTTCGCTTTTTGCGGCTCTGACAGGCTTTTCGTGTTTTGCTTTCTTAGGCTCGTGGCTTTTCTGGGATTCCATCTTCCGACGGTATATCTCGTTAAGCTCTTCAAGCTCCTTATCATCAATATGGTCTGACAATGTTACTCACTCCTTTCTCAGAACTGCCAGTAGATAAACGGGTTGTTTGTGGCATTTACAAGCAGGATGCTGCTCAGTGCAAATACCGCAACATTAAGCACCGTCTGACCTACAGAGGTTGCAAGGTAAAGATTTTTGCTTTCGAGTTTTTTCTTGAGTGCGGGGATAACAGGCATACACAGCACTACGCTGACGATGAAAAGCCAAGCGTTAGCTGTCATATTCTGCATCGAAATCTTGTCTGTGAACGAGTTTCCGTTAAGTCCGACAAGGTTTCCGAGGAATGTGCCGAGCTTGCCTAAATCGGTAAAGTAGAATATACCGAAGCCGACAACAACTACTATCGTATTGTAAATATGTGCAACAGCCTTAGGCATCTTTCTCATATTCTTGTTGCCTATGGTACGTTCTATCAGAATGAACAGTCCGAAGTAAAGACCCCAGATTATATAGTTCCAGTTTGCGCCGTGCCAGAAGCCTGTGCAGAACCATACGAGAAAGAGGTTGAGGTATTTTCTTCTCTTACCGAAGATAGGAACATACAGCAGGTAGTCACGGAAGAATGTACCGAGCGAGATGTGCCATCTCTGCCAGAACTCAGTGATATTCTTGCTGACAAACGGATAACGGAAGTTTTCGTCAAAGTGGAAACCGAATATACGTCCAAGACCTATGGCTATATCGGAATATCCGGAGAAGTCGAAGTAAACCTGCATAGCGTAGACTATTACCGTGTACCACGTTCCGACAACGGACAAAGACGCAAGATCGCCGGTCTTGAAGAACGTATCAACGATAGTGCTGAGGTTGTTTGCAAGGATGACCTTTTTACCAAGACCCATGCAGATCCGTGTAATACCCTCGCTTACATCGGCAGAGGTTATAACTCTGTTGTCTATCTCATTTTCGATCACGGCATAGCGGACAATGGGACCTGCAACGAGCTGTGGGAACATCGAAATGTACATAAGCAGTTTGTACCAGCTTCTCTGCACCTTTATCTTGCCCCAGTAGCAGTCGAGGATATAAGAGATAATCTGGAATGTGAAGAAGCTGATGCCTATCGGCATTTCAATATGCGGAACGGGCAAATCCACAGGGCTTATTGCATTGAAGTTTTCGACAAGGAAGCCTGTATACTTGAAGAATACAAGAAGTCCTATATCGAACACAAGCGTACAGGCGGTCACTGCTGTAGCTTTTTTAGTGTCACGGAACTTATCTATAAGAAGTCCGCCGACATAGTTTACGGTAACGCTTCCTATAAGCAGGAATACCCACACCGGCTCGCCCCATGCGTAGAATATCATTGAGAATACGATAAGCACCCAGTTTCGATATACTGTTTTACGGCAGATGAAATATGCTATAAAGCACAGAGCCATAAAGAAGTACAGAAAAAATAAATCGGCGAATATCAACTGTATCGTCCTTTCTTTTGCAGCTTTTAGTATCTGTGATTTTTTGTCTGTCTGATTTGAGGCAGACCCTAATCAGTATAATTATACTATATCCGAGCCTGTATGTCAATTTATAAACTGCATAACTGTGATGTTTTTCGGTACTGCGAAATGTAAGGTTAACATCCGGCGGTTATGGAGTGGGGAAGGCGGAAAAAGTGATGCCGCTGCATAACAAACCCCCGAAACCGTGATGTAAAACGGTTTCGGGGGTGGTTATTATTACTCCCACTCCTCAAATCGTCCTCCAGTCTAAGCAATTTTGTTTAGGAGATTTGAGCTGTGGTATCTCAATTATACATTTTGTTCTGTATTGTACTTGGCTGCTGATGCTCCGTTATCATTTTATTAGCACGTTTGATAATGAGCCGTGCAACTTGTGGAGGCAATGTGTGCCCGGTGGCTTGCTCCTTATTTGGCATTATAGCGCAAATTCGGGTGGTTGTCAAGAGACAGGATTGCTTTCAATTATTTGAGCGATAAAGTCTTTTGCGCCCTGAAGCAGTTTGCGTTTATATGCTTTTTTGTTATTAGAATCCTCTTCTTTTTTAAACCATGACTTGTTGGCTTTAAATACTCCGTTAATTTGATCTTTAGATGCAGGTAATCCCCAAACATCTGTCATTAAATACTGAAGATCTATTACAGAAAAAGTCTCACCTTTTTGCTCATTTGAAATAATAAACATAATCATCAGCATCTGTTCTTTGAAGTGCTTTAACTTTTTAATGTCCGGATATTTTTTAATGTTTAATTCATCAACATTGATTGAAGAATAAACTGATTCAACTTTTGTTTTTCTTGTCTTTACTACTCTAGTTTTATCAGAACGCTCCTTGGGACGGTATGTTTCAACATAGTTTATACCGCTATTTGTCATAATATAGAATTTTGGGGTTTTCTTTTCAGCATTGGGATCATCCATAATATAGCCTTTTTTGACCAGTTCTGCAAGTAGACCACTATAATTTGAATATGGCTTTCTTCTTGCCTCAGCATAGTATTGTTTAATGGTTTCTGATGAAAAAGATACTGTTTCGTTGTTCTTTTTTTCGTAATAGTATACTGAAATGAGTGTAAAGTCTTGATCATTAACATTCCCAAATTGATTAATAAAAGCTGGAAGGCTTGTTCTTGAATAATCTTGTGATGAAATGTTGATGGCGTTAGGATTATCATCAGTCTTCATGGGAGAATCTATTTGTTCTATCAGCGGCATTTCATGGTTTTCTATGTATTGAGTAGAACCTTCTACACCTCGAGTTCTTACTATTGCATCAACAGCCGCAGGAAGAAGAGCGTTCATAAAAACATTTCGTTCTCTCTCAATGACTTCAGCAGAGCCTTCTGCTTCAAATTCAATTTCGCCAATTTTAAACTTTACTCGATTTTCCAATTTTATTTTGCCTCCGTTTCCATAAGTCCAGCTTTATTATATAATTCCTCTAGCATAACACGATAGTTTAGCTTAATATCATCGATATCCTTTATTCCTGCCGTATATGTAATATTATGGGCAGAAAAATTACCGACTTTTCTGAATGAATCAAATTCTGTCTTAATTCGAGATAACTTGAGCGTATTATTGTTAATTGCATTTTTCACTATTCCGTCAAGCATTATGTATCCAGAACCGTTTTTGTCTTTGATTTCATCATCTATCCCGAGATGTTGATATGATAGGATCAACAAGATTTCAAAAAGTCTTCGCATAAGAACAGCTGCCGCATCATAGCAGTTATTGGCATATGAGTGATTAATTTGCTGTATTAATCTGGTGAGGTAATTCCGCTTTCCACAAAACTTGCTCTCGTCAATAAGTTCACTTTCTGAATTAATTGTCTCATTATCATTCCAAAGTATACCATACTGTTGTTCGTATTCCTGGAAAACAGAAGGAATAAACTCAAGCGAGGTTTTTAATCCTTTGGGTATGCGCATAATTTTCTTATCAATCAAGCTTTTTTTTACTCTACTGCTATTAATCGAGTTAAATCCAGCATCGGAAAAGAGTTCTTGGATTCCTTTCATATCAAATATCTGCTCATCTGTTGTTTTATAATGATAGTAGCAAAGTAATGCTGCCTGCATTGTTTGATTCTTTTTATCTAATTCGGTTGCTAATTTAAAATCAAGTATTTTCATACAACACCTTCTTCATTAAAATCCTTTATAGCTCCCAAATCCGAGCATATACACCGCCATAGCCACAGCAAGGTTCTCATCATCAATGTTCTGCTTCTTTGCAAGAGCCTTCAGCTCATCAATGACGGTATCGTGCGGAACGATAGAGCCTTCCAACTCGTCCACAGCCTTCTGAATAACAGACGGCAGTACCATACACATCTGATAAAAAGCATCTTCCTGTCCGGTTACAAGAGCGTAGAACTGGTCAATGCTCACACGGCGGATCAGCTTATGACCGACTTTCTTCTTATCAACGGTAGTCTCCCATTTGATGTTCTGAGACTTCTGAGCGATAGCTTCAACAAGGAAACAAGCGCAGTCGTCATCGTTAAGAAGCTGATTTTGCATTTTTATAAATGTCTTGCCTGCCGAAGCGGAGTTCATAGTGTTATGCTTGTTTTTCATTTCAACATACACCGTGTGGACATTGCCTGCTTCGGGGATAGGAATACCTTCGGCATTCTCATATATTACATCCCAGCCGCCTTCTTCACCGTTTGGTGGAACGTGGCAATTCTTTATGTACTGGAAAATACGCTGATGAAAGTATCCAATATCATTGTTATTTGATTTATCTCTCTGGCGAAAGATTTCGTTGCTTACAATTTCTTCCCAAGAAGCCTGATAAACGGTTTTGTCGAAAATCAGCTTAATGGGGTCAATAATATTCTTGTTGAAACGCTTTAGGTCAAAGGACTCCAGCTTCTCGCCGTATTTCTCAATAGTTGCCTTAACGTGATTGGTAAAGTCCTCTTCGCTTATGAAAGTCAAGTTCCACATTATGATAATTCCTCCAGAGCTTCTTTGATTTTTACCGCAATATCGTATGCGAGATTAACAGGAACAGCATTGCCTACCTGCTTATATTGCTGTCCTACGCTACCGCAGAACTGCCAGTCATCAGGAAAACTTTGACATCTTGCGTTTTCACGAACTGTAAACGGACGAGCTTCTAATGGATGACAGCGATCCGTTTGCTTCTGGCTGGGAGAAGTAAGTACTGTTAAAGAGGGCTCGTCAAGGCTTAATCTGCGCAAAATCCCAGTTCTTCCGCCTTCCATATACCAGCAACTTTTCATATATTCCTTTGCAACATCTTCGGGAATATCTCGCCAATAACCACCGGGAGGAACAAGTTCAAATATTTTTCGCTTATATTCAGAGTAGGGCGTACCCTCGCTTTTCGGACAGTCAAGCAGTACATCTCTAAGAACCGGCTTATATTTATGCGGGGCAGGAAATTCAAAAGATATTTTGTCTGTCAAATCATTGCGAATCCCTATTGTGATAAGCCGTTCACGCTTTTGTGCAACACCATAGTCCCATGCGTTTAATACTTTTTTTTGGATGGTATATCCTGTACTTTCAAAAATATCAATGATAGTTTTATAGGTGCGCCCTCTGTCATGGGTGAGCAATCCTCTCACATTTTCAAATAAGAACATCTTAGGCTGTAACTGCTCTAAAAACTTTGCATAATGATAAAACAGCGTTCCACGGGCATCTTCTAATCCCAAACGCTTTCCTGCATAAGAAAAACTTTGACACGGTGCGCCGCCGGACAACAAATCAAGTTCACCTTCAGCAAGTCCAAAATACTCTTTTAAGTCAAGACAAGATATATTTGCTATATCATCATTTATAACTCGCCAATTTGGACGATTGCATTTCAATGTGTCGGAAGCGTCTTTATTAAATTCGATAAGTCCTAATGTATCAAATCCTGCTTTTTCAATGCCAAGAGCTAACCCGCCTGCGCCAGCAAAAAGTTCTATTGTAGTGAACGGTTTTGATGACAAAACTGATTGATTTTCGTGAACAACTTCTATAATATCTCCGATATTACATTGCAGTGCAGCACAAATTTTTTCAATACTTTCAAAAGAAATGGTCTCGTTCTTACCCATTCGAGCCATCACGTTGAAACTAATACCAGCCGCCTCTTTAAGTTCCGTTTTATTCATGTTTTTATCTATAAGAAGTTTCCACAAGTTATTGTAGCAAACAGCCATTATTTTACCTCCACATTACCAAATTTGAAAACACAAAAATGGGTTGTCTATATAATACCATATTCGTGTCGAAAAATCAACTGTTCTCACGATTTCGTTAGAAAATCTTTTTAACTCATAATTAAGGCGCAGAAAGATGAAAAAGCGGCGGTAAGGATTTCTCCCTGCCGCCTTGATGCTTATACCGTGTAAATCAATTCTGCATTTACAATTTCTGTTGCACGGTTATGGATGTTGTTTATCTTTTGTACCCACAGCATTTGGTCGGTTGCTTTGAGTTCTTCGGTTACATTTTCTTTTTCGGCGAGTCCTTTTACCAGTCAGAGAAACATAGCGGTTGCCTGTTGCTCGATGTCATCAAGGTATGTGACAAGCTTGCCTGAAGTCATTAGGTTAGCATAAAGTACACGATTATTTTCTTTCAAAAACCGTTTATGCCTCATACCCCATACGCTGATATTAGCTTGTGTTTCTTCTTCGGGCAGTTTCAAATCGGGGAGATAATAATCCCCAACTTGTGTGTAAGTGCCGCCCATTTGTTCAAAAATTGTCTTTGTTATTTTGTTTTACCTTCAAAATTTGTTTATCTTCAGTATGAATTCTCACGCTTGTGACCTTGATTTCAAAAATTCTTAATATGTGGGTTATACAATCAGAAAAATATTACATTGGCAAAATCAACCGTGATGAATATGATAACATGAGTTACAATTTCTCGAAGTATAACGAAAATTCCGGTTTTATATAAGTGCCACCACAACTCAGCGATGCGCTGGTGGAGGCTTTCAAAGACAGTCTGAAGAACGATTAAATTCAGACAAAACAAAAAGAGCTATCTGACTTCTCTAACAGAAATCAGATAGCTCTTTATTCTTGGATAATCTAAAATGTTGTCATTTTATTGTCACGGGGCAATTCCGTAACCCAAAAGTCTGGCATTTTCAAGGCTTTTCAGCCTTTCGGGCATTACTCCCACTCAATAGTTGCCGGCGGCTTGCTCGTAATATCGTAACAGATTCTGTTGATATTCTTGACCTCGTTTACAATTCTTACGCTTGCCTTTTCAAGCACGTCATAAGGGATTCTTGCAAAGTCGGCGGTCATAAAGTCGCTGGTCGTAACGCCTCTTAATGCGAGGGTGTAGTCATAAGTTCTGTCGTCGCCCATAACGCCTACCGAGCGCATATTTGTGAGTACCGCAAAGTACTGGTTTATACTGCGGTCAAGGCCTGCGTTTGCGATTTCCTCACGGAAGATGTAGTCTGCGTCCTGAAGGGTTGCCAGCTTTTCACGGGTAATCTCACGGAGTTCCGATTCGAGCGTTTCAATCTCTCCTAACAGTTGTTCTTCTCGCTTGGCATAGTCGGACAACTCTTTGCGCTGTTCACGGTTCTCCTTCTCAAGAAAGAGAATCTTCTTATTCAGACGGTCGCATTCCGCCTGAAGATTCAGCACTGTTAAAGTTTCTTCTTTGCCCATATTAGATAGCATTTATTCTGTTGCTCCATGAGTCTGTTA
>OHDG01000337.1_pt1 | contig 34347 bp, 29 predicted proteins | sample 1566961 | NCBI WGS metagenome assembly OHDG01 (sample SAMEA3879539, study PRJEB24766) | human gut metagenome | biome: human-associated habitat; feature: feces | place: USA | collected 1985/1987
TGCTAAAAGTTTATTATACAATTGGTTAAGTCAAACCGTTGAAAATCTAAAATAAGATGTACGCAGATACTGGGCATGTACTCCCCCCACAAAGCAGAGTCCTCCAGCCATAAACAAGACTTTTTTTAATGTATTACTCCACATAGTTTTTATCGTTTAGTTGATACAAATGTAAGCATTTCTTAGTTAATAATTGCGAATAAAGCCCAAAATATCTATCAAACAGGAATATTTATATGAAAATAATCGTATTTTACCAATTTTTATTATAAAAATTAGCAAAATATTCCATTCTATATAACAATATATTTCAACACCGAAAATATCGTAAAAATACTTCTGTATGTTTTCAGAAAACTTTCTATTTTTGCGCAAATTTATAATAACATTATCATGAAATATTTAATTGTATCCGACATACATGGCTCACTGCCAGCCTTGGAAAAAGTCTTAGAGTTTTATAAAGAGCAAGCTTGCCACATGATGTTCATACTAGGTGATATCTTGAATTATGGCCCCCGAAACAGCATCCCTGAAGGAATTAATCCCAAAGGAATAGCAGAACGTCTCAACAGCATGGCGGATGAAATTATTGCCATACGAGGCAACTGTGATTCTGAGGTAGATCAGATGCTGCTCGATTTTCCTATTCTAGCGGATTACGCTTTGGTAGCAGATAACGGGAAACGACTTTTCCTGACACATGGACATGTATATAATGAGGAGAAACTTCCAAAGGGAAAACATGATTACTTCTTCTACGGACACACTCACTTGTGGAAACTTGAAAAGAAAGAAAATATGGTGATATGTAACACAGGTTCTGTCACTTTCCCCAAAGGTGGAAATGTACCTACGTTTGCAATATTCGAAGATGGAAAGGTTTCTATTTATGACCTAAACGGTACGCAACTGAAAGAAGTAAGTAAATAAAAAAGAGAAGGCTGTTTCTCATTATCATAGTTCTAAGACAGACAAGAACAAGAACCATGAAATGAGCAGACAGCCCCTCTATAAAAATCAACCAACTAAAATCTTAGGATATAACTTATCATCTATATCAAATAGCATCATCGGTGGGTTTATTCTTTCCCAATGGAATCGACAAACCTATAAATCCATTAACAGCCTTGGAGTTGCTGCCAAAATACATATAATCAGTACCAATAAACAATCCTCCCAGCTTTAAGGCAAGTCCGAATGATTTTCCCCCTGCCTGGATAGGAGAATAACTTAGAGCTGCATTAAACCAGTTTTTCGGACGTATAGTTGCCAAGAACGTAAGTTCATTTAATGCTTTAGGCTGAACAAAGTGTACACCATACATAGCTCCAACACTCAACTTATTGTCCCAAAATGTATATTCACCAGCCAACAGAAGTGTAGATGATAGTTTTGTTTTATATGAAGAAGCAGCCTCTTTATCTTCAGCCAAATTAAAACGTTCAAGATTAAGGAAATCTCCATCCAAATATTCCTGATAATTGCTCTGGTCGATTTTTACATCGGCATTTTCGTTTACAGAAGCTACAGTCGTATTGCTGCTGTTCCACTTTATGAAACCTAAATCGAGTACAGCAGCTGATAGGTTCAGGTTGTCGAGTAACTTATAGCTTGCTCCCAAATCAACTCCGAATCCAGTACCGGCAATACCAAAACCTCCTCCATCGAAGTCGAATCCGTCAATCTGACGGATAGCATTTCCATTACTGTCATACGAATCGGCGAAACTAAGTCCACCTCCTTTTATTGAAGTCATAATATGCGCACGCGCCGTTGTAGAACCACCGTATGTACCATTCCAACTATTAGGATCATCCGGATTCTGAGGTATATTCATATCTACAGCAAATTCATCAACTTGCATTTCTGCATGAGCAACACCTAACAGGACCTTTACACGTCCTCCAACAGTCAATTTATCATTTACAGGGCGAGAATACCCTAATCCAACCTCAGCATACGCATTCACATTAAAGTTCATGTCTGTAATATTACCCTGAAGGGTTCCGCAACTTAAATCGAACTGATCTGCATCACGCAAATAATCAAACATGTTTTTAGGAATAGAAGCTCCAATATCGGTACGCAAACCTACATTTACACTCCAAAAACCTTTTCCTTTGTACCATCCAAAAGACAAGATATCTGTATTCAGATTAACATTCAAACGGTTGTCCGCTTTAAGTCGGCCATACAAGTCATCATTTGTAAACAAATCTGAACCAGAGTCGAGAACACCCACAATATCACTCATACCCAACACATCAGAATACGCTCCTATATTGAACGATCCCAAAACCGGAATATTAAAATATCCTCCCGATGGTTGTAAACCCGGATTCAACTGCAAGCGTGAGCTTGCTCCTTCCATAAAATAAGAAGTACGAAGATACTGAGCATGTACTGCTCCCCCTAAAAACAATCCCCCAATTAAAAATAAACCTTTTTTTAATGTACTAGTCCACATAATTACTCTCTATTATCTTAACGGATGCAAAAATAAGAACTTTTCTGTTAACAAAAAGTTACAAAAAGCAGATTATTGGACTATATGGAACTAATCATGTACTAAACATACAAAAAACGCGACTATGTGAAAAAATATTCTGTCAATATCATTACCCGATATGTTCGGCTAATCATCAATAAAAGCTCCAAATATCAAGCTACAATCAAGCATAAAACCTCAGCAAAACACCTGATTTTTTCGTACAAAGATTCCGGACAATTGTACGAATTTTAAAAAAATATCAGCATGTTTTTCCTAAAATATGCTGATATTTTAGACAGAATATCCTGCACTTGTTTCAAACAGATATTTTTGTCTCAAAGTTGATAAAAACACTCTATCATTTTCTTTTTATACTTTTTAGAAACAACAAGTTCTTCCAAAGAATTAAAAGGTGGATACATGATACAGCGATTATCTTGAACCATAATAAGATAATGTAAATTGATAATATACGACTGATGTATTTGAGTGAAAGCAGTATCGTATGCACAAAGCTGTTCGGCAGTAGTATTTCTTTTTAAAGGGAGAAAAGTTCCATTGGTCAATGCTACTTCCCAAATCTTCCGCGCAGACTGATAACGGAAATAACCGATTTCAGAAGTATGCAAAAAACGTAAGTCACCAGTAGGAGTTGTTACCACAAACGGTTTTCCGGCATCCGCAGTAACAGGAGGCATATAGTTATGCACTATATATTCAGGTTTACACAGGCGTGACAGAACAGTCTGAAGCTCAGCTGGTTCTACTGGCTTTAGAAGAAAATCGAAAGCCTTTGCCCGAAGTGCATCAATCACATATCTGTCGTGTGCAGTGTAAAACACGATTTTCATATTCCAGGAAACATAGCCCTCCAGTCTTGCCACTACATCCATCCCCTGCATATCGGGTAGCTCTACATCCAAAAACACCAAATCAGGACGAACTCTCTCTATTATTTTCAATCCTAATGTACCAGTCTTTGCTTTACCCTCTACCGAAATATAAGAATAACGTTGTAACTCAAAGCACAAATTATCTATTGCACTCTCTTCATCATCAATGATAACTGTTCTATACACCTTTTCCATAAATTAGTATCCTTTGCTCTTCCTAACAGATACGAATAGTCAAGCGGAATAGTAAACTTAACTTCACATCCTAACTCTCCTCTTTCTTTTATCTCAACATTGTTTATTTGCATAATCAACGGATAACGGTTGTACGAATTCAGTAACTGAATAGTCTGTGACAGCACTTTCATCCCAGTACCAGTTCCGTAACTGTTGCTTTTCACTTTAAAGCCTCCACCATTATCACGTACCAAAGCCTTAATGCAATCTTTATCTTTTTTTACTTCAATCCACAACATCCGGATTCCGTCCTTACAACTTAAAGCATGTTTTACTGCATTTTCAACAGGTATCTGTAATAACATCACAGGTATCTTCACCCTATGTATGTCTAATGCTGGATCTATATCAATATGAAATTCAAATCCCGGTTGTAAAACTTGCTCCTCAAGACCAATATAAGTCTTCACAAAATCCAATTCTTCTGCTAAAGTTACAGCCAGACTTTCCGTCAATTCCAGATTATATCTTATTAACTTAACCAGCTCATATAAACGGTGATTACTTTCTCTATCTTTTAAAGAGCTTATTTCTCTGTTCAGTACATTAAAAATAAAATGCGGCGAAATACGGTTACGGATATTTTTCAGTCGCAAAGATGTCATGGCATTTCTCATCATCCACTCTTCTTTGTCCCGCTTGCGACTTCGATAAGCTATCCATGCTCCAGCAATAAGCATAAATACCAATAACACAATTCCCCCTCCGTATAGCCACTGATTTAAATGAAGTACCTTATTTTCTGCCTGTTGAATAAGCATTTCTTTTTTCATCAAAATACTGTCACGACGATACTTCATAGCAATTTCCTGTGTACGCATTTTTATACGCTCACTTCGTATAGAATCATCTATCCGGCTATTTTCCACCAAATAATAGTAAGCACGACGATAATCTTTACTTTCCTCAAAATAATGTTGCAAATAGCGGTTACGGATATGTACCATGTTAGGCTCTACAAAATCCGGAACCACAGCCTCATCCAGACGTTTCTTTGCAAGCGACAGATTTCCTTCTTTCAGAGCTAGCTCAATAAGTTGCGTATCAATATAATAAAGAGCACTATTATTATCTTCTTTTTGAAAGAAATCACGACATCTTGACAAATAATAAGAGGCGGAATCGGTCTGATTCATCAGCAAAAATACTTCGCCCAAGTTTATCATTGTCAAGTTACGCTCATACTCCATTTCAGGATGCGCCAAGGCATGTGCCAACGAACGACGAAAATATTTTAACGCTGTTTTATAATCCTGACGATAATAATAAGAATTACCTCTGTTATTCAGATAGATACCTTTTTCATAAGGTTTCATTTCATCATAGTACTCTCCAGCACGGTCGAAATAAAAATCACACCGTTCAAAATCGTGCAACTGCATATAAACTTGTCCCAGTCCATAATATACAGGGAAGCACTGACTTTTAGGCAGACCCAATGAATCAGCCAATCTCAGCGAACGATGATACCACAAAGCTCCTTTATCACATGCTCCCTCACGAAGAAAAGCATCGGCCAGATTCAACATAACATTGAATCGCTTTAACTTATTACCCGTATGCATATAAAGTTCATATGCCTGAAGAAATTTAACTCGTGCAGAGTCAAACTTTGCCTGACGCGCCAGTATATTTCCCTCCATGTTACAAACAGAAGCATATAAATCGCTTTTATCTTCTTTAGAAGGAGAAGTACAAAACGAGCCAGCCTGCCGAAGCATACGAGATGCATCACCGATACGTGACATTAACATATAAGCTTTCGACTTAAACACAATGCCACGGTAATAAGACATGCTGTCTTTCAGATAAGGCAGCAGACTATCCATTTTGTCCATAGCTGTCCCCGGATCATTTTCCAGCAACAATTCCATCTGCTTTATCTTCCATTCATCGGTGACAACATGAGCATCTTTTCTTTCGCCGGAAATACAACCTGTACACAATATTAGACAAACATATAATAATATAAGGTGTAATCTACACATCTTATTTCCTTTCATCCCGATTAACAAGACAAATGTATGTAAAAACAATCAACATACAAAAATAAGTTTAAAAATTATACACAACCATCCTATAAAATCATTACTTTTGAATAGTGGATTTTACTACACTATTTCAATCAATGAACAACAAGAATAAACTAACAATAAAAAATAGAATATATGAAAAACCTGTCGAACGATAAAATCAGTATTCAAATTGCCGATCACGGTGCAGAACTGGTAAGTATTTATGCAAACGGAACCGAGTATTTATGGCAAGCCGATCCTCAATTTTGGGGACGTCATTCTCCTGTATTGTTCCCGATAGTAGGACGAGTATGGAATAATACCTACCGTCATAAAGGACAAACATATTCGTTAGGACAACACGGATTTGCCCGCGACATGGACTTCCAGCTTACATACGAGGAAGAAAATGCAGCAATCTATACCTTAGAAAGCAACGAAGAGACAATGAAAGTATATCCATTTCCTTTCGTGCTCGAAATAGGATACCGCCTGAAAGGCAACCGTATTGAAGTAATGTGGAGTGTACAAAATACTGGCGACAAAGATCTTCATTTTCAGATAGGTGCTCATCCGGCATTTTACTACCGTGACCTGAATCCTGAAACAAATGAAAGAGGATTCCTCGATTTTGGCAAAAAAATCAAAACATTAGAGTATATTTCTCCTGCAGAAAAAGGATGTGTACTACCTCAGCGTCATACCTTGACCTTGCATGAAGGCCTGATGGAATTAAGACGAGATACATTTGCATGCGATACGTACATGTTCGACAATAGCCAGCTGAAAAAAATAACTCTTCTGGATAAAAAGCAACAACCATACATCAGTCTGGAATTCAACAGTCCGCTGGTTGCAGTATGGTCACCAAGCGCAACTTATCCCAATGTTCCTTTTGTATGTATCGAACCCTGGTACGGACGTTGTGACACAGTAGGTTATGAAGGAGAATTCAAAGACAGAGAATGGATGCAGCATCTTGCTCCCGGAAAAAGCTTTGAAGCAAGTTACTCTATCATTCTGGAAGATATCGAATAACACCTATCTATCCGGAATCTATGATAATTTTCCAGTACGATAAAACATTTGAGGGACTTCTTACAACTGTATTTGAGGCATACAGACTTAAGAAATTCCCCGATTCTATCATAAAAGAGGGAGAGTGTCTCCCTCTTTTTTATGATGAAACATATACTGTTATAACTGATGATGAAAAAGCGGAACGAGTCTGGAAATCATTGGGAAAAAAGTTATCAAAAGGAGCACTCTCCATGCTAACTTACAGCTGGCTGTCGGAAGCTTCCGACATAGCTATCGTGCTATTCCGTTATATACGGAAAATAACTGACGCTTCACGCTCAATAGAAACTAATTTTGCAGATCCTGATATTCTTACCGTTTCAAAATTAGGGAAAAAAGTAGCCGATGAACGTTACCGCATTTTACAGTTCATGCGTTTCCAGAAAACTACCGAAGGCATATATTACGGAGCCATGGAACCGCTATATGACGTGTTTCCTCTTACTATCCGGCATTTTCGTGATCGTTTTGCCGATCAGAAATGGCTTATTTATGATGTAAAAAGACATTACGGTTACTATTATGATGGAAAAGAAGTAAATGAAATCACATTTGCTGATCCTAAACAGACGCATCTGCTGACAGGAAAACTGGACGAAAGTCTGCTGGATAAAAACGAAAAGCTTTTCCAAACACTATGGAAAAGCTATTTTAAATCTATCTGTATCAAAGAAAGATTGAATCCTGTCAAGCATAAAAAAGATATGCCGGTACGATACTGGAAATATCTGACAGAAAAGAATTAGCCTCAACAGACAGCAAACAAGTCGTCCGGATAGCCAATATCAACAAGAAATAAGGCATGTCCCGGAACCGATGTACCTGCACTGCAGCGATTCTTTTCTTCTATTACCTTACGGAATCCCTCTACAGTAAGTTTACCTCGTCCCACTTCCACCAGTGTACCAACTACGGCACGAACCATATTACGCAAGAAACGGTCGGCTTGAATAGTGAATACCCATTCATCTTCCCCTATCTGTTCCCAACGTGCATGCATGATACGGCAATTGTTTGTCTTTACATCTGTATGCAATTTACTGAAGCTGGTAAAATCTGTATACTCAAACAAAACCTTTGCTGCCTCATTCATCTTATCAAAATCCAATGACTGAAAAACTCTCCAGGCATAATTCCGGTTGAAGGGATCTTTACGGGTTGTGATATAATATTTATAAGTGCGATAAGTTGCATCAAAACGGGCATGAGCATCTTGTCTTACTCTGCGAACCTGATATACAGATATATCTGGAGGGAGTAAACGATTCAGTTTGTCTGTCACACTATCACAATCCAGCATCCGCTCGATATCAAAATGAGCTACCATCAGGCGGGCATGTACTCCAGCATCAGTTCTTCCGGCACCAGTTACTTCTATTGCATCATCACGCAAAAAAGTGATAAGTGCACGAGTCAATGTTTCCTGCACACTATTGCCATTTGGCTGAATCTGCCAGCCATGATAATTGGCACCATCGTAAGCTAAATAAATAAAATATCTGAACATTTCTGATTATCTTGTCGTTATGTGAAAACATCCCTGCTTTAATTCATACTTTACGTAGCAGCGTTCTGCTTTGCGCAAATCACGCAAGACTTCCGACAGAACCAGTTTCAGTGTATCGGCACTCACATCTTGCATCGGACGTCCGTCTGGGTCCTCCACCTTTGTGAAACGTTTCCAGCTTACATCGAAAGTAGTACCATAAAAATGACAGGAGTTCAACGACGCATTTCCATTGGTACGACGCAGTTTTTTCACATCATCCTTAGTACGTAAAACAGAAGTTACGATTATTTTATTAGGGTTCAGTCCTTTACTTTCCAGAGAATCCAGAAAATTTATACCAAGGGTATCCAGTAAAGCTGCTGCACGAGGGACAAGAAACGGTATGGAGTGAGTCAGGGAATCTACATCATAGCGTTCGCACGATACGATCTCTTTTAAATCACCATCCAAGTCGACTGCTGCTTCACGCGAGGATATAGGACGTATCCCTATACGGCGTGCAGAAGCCAGCTGTACATCATTTAAATCACCAAAACTTCTTTTGTAACTCACCACCCCACGAATATTGCGTGGATTATTCAGTTTGATAGACTTGTCTTCATGACCACAGCTACCCAATATACCAGCTGCAACCAAAGCTATCATACATGTTATTCCTGTTAGTCTTTTCATGTTTCCAGTCAATCTTTTTCCCAAAATTCATAGAAAATACAAGGGCACAAAGATAAAAAAGAAAGCTGTCTTTTAAAAATTCATGAAGAGAAACTTCCTTAGTTCACCTCACATTGCGGTAATCGTACAACAAATAGACAGAAAACAGCTGGCAGAAAGCAGAAATTAATTTACCGTATATCGTGTACAGATAAAAAGGAATGATTAAATTTGCAGAAAAATAAACAAACGAGCATATCAAAATAATCTGAATGATCGAAAAACATATTGTATTAGAAGATATTGATCCGGTTATTTTTTACGGTGTAAACAATGCCAATATGCAAATGATTAAGGCATTGTTCCCCAAGTTACGCATTGTGGCACGCGGAGATGTCATAAAAGTAATGGGGGATGAAGAAGAAATGTGTGCATTCGAAGAAGCAATACTCGCTTTGGAAAAACATTGCGCACGTTATAATTCGCTGAACGAAGAAGCGATATTGGACATCATAAAAGGAAACAAACCGCAAATCGAAAAGACCGGCGATGTAATTGTATATAGCGTCACCGGAAAACCCATTACCCCCCGAAGTACTAACCAGCTGAAACTGGTAAAAGAATTCGATAAGAATGACATGATCTTTGCTATCGGTCCAGCCGGATCGGGTAAAACGTATACTGCTATCGCATTGGCAGTACGTGCTCTTAAGAATAAAGAAATCAAAAAAATCATATTAAGCCGTCCGGCAGTAGAAGCAGGCGAAAAGTTAGGTTTCTTGCCTGGAGATATGAAAGACAAGATAGACCCTTATCTGCAACCATTGTACGATGCTCTTCAGGATATGATACCTGCTGCCAAACTGAAGGAATACATGGAGCTGAACATCATACAGATTGCTCCTCTTGCTTTCATGCGTGGACGAACATTAAATGATGCAATTGTCATCCTTGACGAAGCACAAAACACTACTACCCAACAAATCAAAATGTTTCTTACCCGAATGGGTATGAATACCAAAATGATCGTTACAGGGGATATGACACAGATAGACCTTCCCTCATCACAAACATCGGGACTGGTACAGGCTATCAAGATTCTTAAAGGTGTAAAAGGTATCAGCTTCATAGAACTGAACAAGAAAGACATTGTACGCCATAAGCTGGTAACCCGTATTGTAGAGGCTTACGAAAAATTTGAAGAGAAAACGAAAAGCCTGAAAAATACAGACAAACCTTCTCTCCAATAACTGGAGTTGTAAGTAAAGAAAAATATATTCATTACTAAATATAGAAAGAAAATGAGTAAAGCTTTAACTAAAACAGACTATCACTTTCCGGGACAGAAAAGTGTATATCACGGCAAAGTGCGCGATGTTTACAACATCAATGATGAAAAGTTAGTAATGGTTGCTACCGACCGTATTTCTGCATTCGATGTAGTATTGCCTGAAGGTATTCCTTACAAAGGACAAATGCTAAATCAGATTGCAGCTAAATTCCTCGATGCAACGACAGATATTTGCCCCAACTGGAAATTAGCTACTCCCGACCCTATGGTAACCGTAGGTGTTATGTGTGAAGGATTCCCTGTAGAAATGATTGTACGCGGCTATTTGTGCGGAAGTGCATGGCGTGCTTACAAGAGTGGAGTTCGTGAAATTTGTGGTGTACGTCTGCCGGAAGGTATGCGTGAAAATGAAAAATTCCCTCACCCGATCATTACCCCGACAACTAAAGCTGAAATGGGTATGCACGATGAAGATATTTCCAAGGAAGAAATTCTGGCTAAGGGACTTGCTACACCTGAAGAATATGAAACTCTCGAACGTTATACACTGGCTCTGTTCGAACGTGGTACACAGATGGCAGCAGAACGTGGCTTGATCCTTGTAGATACTAAATATGAATTCGGAAAGCACAATGGAGAAATCTATCTGATGGACGAAATTCATACTCCTGACTCAAGCCGCTACTTCTATTCAGAAGGATACCAGGAACGTTTTGAAAACGGTGAACCTCAGAAGCAGTTATCAAAAGAATTTGTTCGCGAATGGTTGATGGCAAACGGATTCCAGGGTAAAGAAGGACAGAAAGTTCCTGAAATGACTCCGGCAATCGTATCTTCTATCAGCGACCGCTATATTGAATTGTATGAGCACATCACAGGTGAAACATTCGTTAAAGCTGATACAGATCAATTGGCAGAACGCATCGAAAAGAACGTTACTGAATACTTAGGATAATATTTTAAAACGGAGAATGAAGAACAATCAATGAAGATTCTTTCTATACAACGGAATCTTTATTAGAAACAAGTTCTTCATTCTTCTTTTTCCATTCTTCAATCCTTTATTTTATTAAACTTATGCCTCATTATCCACAAGAAGAAATCAAACCTTACAACGAAAGCGAAAGTAAAGCCGTACAAGTAGAAAAAATGTTCGACAACATTGCTCCTGCTTACGACAACCTGAACCATGTACTCTCATGGGGAATAGATAAAAGCTGGAGGCGCAAGGCTATCAACTGTCTGAAACCCTATCATCCTCAACGTATCATGGATGTAGCTACCGGCACAGGAGATTTCGCCATACAAGCCTTTACAATGCTTCATCCGCAGGAATTGATAGGTACAGACATTTCGGAAGGTATGATGAACATAGGACGGGAAAAAGTTAAGCAAGCCGGATTCTCTGAACATATATCCTTTGCCAAGGAAGATTGTACTAATCTTTCTTTTACCGACAATTGCTTTGATGCCATAACAGTAGCTTTTGGAGTACGTAACTTCGAGAATCTGGATAAAGGATTACAGGAAATGCATCGTGTACTAGTACCAGGAGGACATCTCGTTATTTTAGAATTATCAGAACCTGAATGGTTTCCGATGAAACAACTATATGCCCTCTATTCTAAAATTGTAATACCCACATTGGGAAAACTTTTCTCTAAAGACCGCAGTGCCTATACATATTTACCCCAGTCCATCAAAGCCTTTCCACAAGGAGAAATCATGCAAGGTATCATCCGCAAGGCTGGTTTTAGTCAAGTACACTTCCAAAGACTGACCTTAGGCATCTGCACACTTTATTTTGCGACTAAATAATTAAGAACTTAAATATCTTTTTTATGAAAAAATTCGGTTTGATAGGCTATCCGCTCGGACATTCTTTCTCCAGGAATTTCTTCAATGAAAAATTTCAGTCGGAGAATATCGATGCGGAGTACGTAAACTTCGACATCCCCACTATAGAGGATTTTCCACAAGTTATTGTATCCAACCCCACACTAGAAGGGTTAAACGTTACAATTCCTTATAAAGAGAAGGTCATTCCCTACTTAAACGAATTAGCCCCAGACGCAGCAGCTATAGGAGCTGTAAACGTTATCAAATTCGAACGCAATAAAGGAAAACTTAAACTGATAGGATACAATTCGGATGTTATCGGTTTTACCCGGTCTATCGAACCACTTTTAGAATCTTTTCATACTAAGGCTCTTATCTTAGGAACAGGAGGAGCATCAAAAGCCATCAATTATGGTCTCAAGACACTTGGCATAGAAACACTTTTTGTTTCACGAAGTGCACACAATGAGCATACCATTACGTATTCGGAACTGACACCGGAAATAATGGACGAATACAAAATAATTGTAAACTGTACACCCGTAGGAATGTATCCGCAAGCAGACAAATGTCCGGAAATACCTTACGAATATCTTACTCCACGTCACTTGCTTTACGATTTGCTGTATAATCCTAATACAACACTATTTATGAGAAAAGGAAGTGAACATGGAGCTGTAGTAAAGAACGGACTCGAAATGTTACTCTTGCAAGCTTTCGGTGCATGGGATATCTGGAACAAATAAGGCATATAACTTGTTATTAAAGTAAATCAATCAGTAAGTTATATATGAAAAAACGAATTGCCATTGGCACAGGAATCTTTTTATTGGTTCTAGTGGGTTTACTTGCCGGAGGAAGCATATACATGATAAACTTTTCACTCCGCCCTGAAAACAGAGGAAAAGATATGGAAGGCTCTTTCACTTTTATGCGAGAAAAATATCCGCAAATTATCCCATGGGTAGACAGCCTTCAGAATCATCATGCACTACGCGATACTTTTATCATCTCTCCCGATGGTATACGGATGCATGCCTTCTATGCCAGAGCCATGAAGCCCACCTCGCATACGGCAATTATCGTACATGGATATACAGACAATGCTATCCGCATGTTTCACATCGGTTATCTGTATAACCATTCATTAAACTATAACATTTTACTCCCTGATTTACGCTATACAGGGTTATCTGAAGGTGACGCTATTCAAATGGGATGGTTAGACCGAAAAGATGTCATGCAGTGGATTGACATTGCTCCTGCATTGTTTGGTGATTCCCTACAAGCAGTAGTACACGGTATATCAATGGGAGCTGCCACTACCATGATGCTCTCAGGAGAAAAGCTTCCAGCATATATACGTTGCTTCGTTGAGGATTGTGGATATACCAGTGTATGGGATCAGTTCAAAAAAGAATTAAAAGAACAATTCGGACTTCCCGCATTCCCTTTACTATATACTGCCAGCTGGCTATGTGAATGGCAAAATGGATGGAACTTCAAAGAAGCATCTGCTGTGAAACAAGTTGCCAAATGCCAAAAACCAATGTTCTTTATCCACGGTGATAAAGATAATTTCGTACCCACTTATATGGTACATAAAGTTTACGAGGCAAAGCCTCAGCCCAAGGAACTTTGGATTGTTCCGGGAGCTGACCATGCTACCTCTTATTTCTATTATCCTGAAGAATATACCTCACGTGTAGAACATTTCATCAAAAAGTATATTCCCTAAAAAGGTTTTATTCCTCCTCGAGCAAAAACAAAGAAATGCCCTTGGAGGAATTTTTATATCTATCAAAATAATCAGTTACTTTCTTTCATTCTGCCAACTAATGTTCCCCAACTATTTCGAAGGCTCTCATTGTCAACTTTATGGTTGTATGCTTGTAACGCACCTTTGGGAACGACAACCTGTTCAACTTGTTCCGGTAAAGAATAAATTTCTAAAGAAGGAGGTTCCGGTGCATTCACGGTAAGCACCTTCACAGAACTGTTACCTAAAGCATTAAAAGCTAAATGCTTCAGATTTCGACCAAGAGTAAGAGCTTCAAGGTGAACATTGGCAGAGAAAAGAGTTTGCCCTACAGATTCAACACTCTCCGGAAGTTCCACAACAGATAAATCCGGACAATATTGGAAAATACCATGATGCATAATACCTGTCACTCCCTGCTTTAAGATACCGGTACTTTTTACCTGACGCAGATTACGACACAAATAGAAAGCTCTTTCTTCTATCAGTTCAATACTATTCGGTAAAGTCACCTCACGTAATCCAGATTCACGAAAAGCTTCAATCCCAATTTTCTTCAGAGATTCAGGAAGAGCTATCGAATGTAAATTGTCTGTATGCAATAACGACTGACTGCTTATTTCCTCCAATGAAGCAGGTAAAACAATCGTTTCTGCAGCAACATTCGAAAGTGCCCGCATCGGTATAGTTTTTATTTGGGTATGTCCTAAATCGAGCTGAATCAGATTCCGGCAACCATAAAAACAATATTCACCTATCTTTTTCAGACTTTCAGGAAAGACTATTTCCTTCACCGGATTGTTTGAAAAGGCATCAGCCTGAATTTCCTCCAATCCTTCATTTAAAATGATTTTATTGAAAGAACAAGAAGCAAAAGCAGAAGAAGCAATTACCTTTACATCGGTTGGAAGACGATACTCCTCCCCTTCTTTCATTAAAACTTCTGTCAGTACTCCGTCTTTGATTACATAGTCAACCACTTTAATTGTGAAGCTGGTTTGCTTACCATCTATAACAATTGTTACAGGAAGTTCTTCTGATACATTTTCTGTCGAAAACCCTAAAATATTATCAGCCGAAACAGACAGCCTTTCCCGCTTACCATTATCGTATATACCTTCCACAACAAGTCCTTCCAGGTTTAAACCAGTATCAGCATGAAGTAAATAAGTCGTTTGCATAGGAAGAGACACAATCTCTATACGTGTAAGAGTACCTTCCGGAGTTGAAGAAGAATCATCTTTTCCATGCTCGTCCGAGCTTCCATCCGACGGAGATATTGTCTGCTTCCGCTCTTCAACTATCGGGTCTTTCTTACAAGCAACGACAAATAATACCGAACTTACAAGAAGTAAGGAATAACAAAGAAATCGCTTCATAAAATCTTCACTAAATAAAAAAAATGATAAAACAATAATATATAATAACCATTTCGGCGAACTTTTGTTCAACAGCTTTTCCTTTTTTATTCAAAAATACCTCCATCCTAGTAATCATGCTTTCCATTATAAAGCAAACTAACAGTTTTTTCAATAAGCCTTTCGGTTTTCCGCATAATTTTATGTATGTTTGTAACAGAAACCAAATACAACAATTACATTTATGAAAAAGACATGGATTATCATTATTGCCGTAATAGCTGTTATTGCTGTTTACGGAATTTCTTCGTATAACTCAATGGTATCACAGGAAGAAGCTGTAGGAACAGCATGGAGTAATGTAGAAAACCAATACCAGCGCCGTGCTGACTTGATACCTAATCTGGTCAATACCGTCAAAGGATATGCAGCACACGAAAAGGAAACGTTCGACGCTGTGGTGTCTGCTCGTGCCAAAGCAACCCAGACAACGGTAAGCATCGACGATCTGACTCCAGAAAAGATGGAAGCATATCAGCGTGCACAAGGTGAAGTAGGCAGTGCTCTGAGCCGTCTGCTTGCCGTGACAGAAAATTATCCGGACTTGAAAGCCAACGAAAACTTCCAGACACTTCAGGCACAGTTGGAAGGTACTGAGAACCGCATCAGTGTGGAACGCCGTAACTTCAACAATGTAGCGCGCGAATACAATACAGCGATCCGTCGCTTTCCGAAAAATATCTTTGCCGGTATGTTCGGATTCGAAAAGCGTCCTTATTTCGAAGCTCAGGAAGGAACCGAACAAGCTCCAGAAGTTAAATTCTAACAAAAATGAGAAGAATCATATCGCTTGCACTGTTGCTTTGCAGCATCTTCACCACACTGTGGGCACAGTCGCATGCCTATAAGGTAGAAGAAATACCGATGGCTCATCTGCAGAACCGCACCCGCTACGTCAGTAATCCCGATGGAATATTGAGTGCCGGTGCAGTAGCTGCGATGGACACTACACTTTTTGCTTTGGAGCAACGGACTGGTGTTCAAACGCTAGTCGTAGCCGTAAAGCAAATAGACGGAGGTGACTGCTTCGAATTTGCTTATCAGCTGGGAGAAAAGAACGGTGTGGGAGAAAAAGGAAAAGACAACGGACTGGTTGTCCTGCTGGTTACAGAAGAACGTTGCATTCAGTTTGCCACAGGATATGGTCTGGAAGGTGTTCTTCCTGATGCTGTCTGCAAACAGATACAAGTAAGGTACATGAACAAATACCTGGGAGAAGGCAACTGGGATGCCGGTATGCTGGCAGGTATCCAAGCTATCAGCCGCCAATTGGACGGAACAGGTGAACCTCCCGTTCCCCGGAAGGAAGAAGAAACAGATTATTTGCTTCTCATCATCCTGGTATGCTGTTTCATCATTGTGCCTACACTTTTATGGTTCAGCGTACGACAACGCAAGAGATGTCCACAGTGCCATAAACATACGCTTCGTCAGCTTTCCATACGAACGATATCACGTATGAACGGCATCCGCACTGAAGAAATCGTACTACACTGCACAAACTGTGGACACATTGTCCGCCGACAAAGACAAGTACGTGACGAAGACGATTTCCATCACCGTGGAGGCAACGGAGGTCCTTTCCTTGGCGGACCGTTCTTCGGAGGAGGTTTCGGAGGTAGCGGCGGTGGAGGCTTCAGTGGTGGCTCTTTTGGTGGAGGAAGCTTCGGAGGAGGAGGAGCCGGAAGCAAATTCTAACTAAAAACGAACATTAAAGAATCTATGTACAATAACACTTTTGGAAACATATTCCGTCTGACTAGTTTCGGCGAATCACACGGAAAAGCTATTGGCGGAGTGATAGACGGATTTCCGGCAGGCATTACCATAGACATGGAATTTATACAAAAAGAACTGAACCGCCGCCGTCCGGGACAGTCTGCCATTACAACTGCACGTAAGGAAGCTGATGAAGTAGAGTTTCTTTCAGGCATATACGAAGGAGTATCAACAGGATGCCCTATCGGATTTGCCGTATGGAATACCAATCAGCACTCAAACGATTATGACAACATGAAAGATGTCTATCGTCCTTCGCACGCAGATTATACTTATACCCAGAAATATGGCATACGCGATCATCGGGGCGGAGGACGCTCGTCTGCCCGCGAAACAATAGCCCGTGTAGTAGCCGGAGCATTGGCCAAGCTTGCCTTACGTCAGTTAGGTATCAGCATTACGGCATTTACTTCACAGGTCGGTCCGTTTAAACTGGATAAAGACTATACAGCTTACGATTTAACCAGCATAGAAAACAACCCGGTACGCTGTCCTGATCAGGATCTTGCACGCCAGATGGCCGATTACATTTTCCGTATAAAAGGAGAAGGCGATACCATCGGCGGTGTAATAAGCTGCGTCATCAAAGGATGTCCCGTCGGACTCGGGCAACCAGTATTCGGTAAGCTGCATGCCGCACTGGGAAATGCGATGCTCAGCATCAATGCCGTAAAAGGATTCGAGTATGGACAAGGATTCAGCAACATGGAACTGAAGGGAAGTCAGCAGAATGATATCTTTTATAACAATAATGGAGAAATAGGCTTCCGCAGCAATCGCTCGGGAGGTATTCAGGGAGGTATCAGCAACGGACAGGATATCTATTTCCGGGTAGCATTCAAACCTGTGGCAACCGTTCTCATGGAACAGCCTACGGTAGACATTCACGGAAATGAAACCATTCTGAAGGCTCGCGGACGACACGATCCTTGTGTACTGCCCCGTGCTGTACCCATCGTAGAAGCGATGGCTGCCATGACATTACTCGATTATTATTTACTCGATAAAGCCTCAACATTATAAATCATAACCATGGAAATCAAACAATACATCAAAGAAAACGAATCCCGCTTTTTAGAGGAACTCTTCAGCCTGATTCGCATACCCAGCATCAGTGCCCTGCCTCAACATAAAGATGATATGCTTGCCTGTGCCGAACGCTGGCGTCAGTTGCTTCTGGAAGCAGGAGCAGACGAAGCAATGATTATGCCTTCACAGGGTAATCCGCTAGTCTACGCAGAAAAGCGTGTCAGTCCTGATGCACCGACCGTACTTATTTATGCTCACTACGATGTCATGCCTGCCGAACCGCTTGAACTATGGAAAAGCCAACCTTTCGAACCGGAAGTGCGCGAAGGACACATTTGGGCACGTGGAGCCGATGACGATAAGGGGCAAGCTATGATTCAGGCCAAGGCATTCGAATACGTAGTAAAAGAAGGATTGCTGAAGCACAACGTGAAATTTATTTTCGAAGGAGAAGAAGAAATCGGCTCACCCAGTCTCAATGCTTTCCTGAAAGAGCATAAGGAATTGCTGAAAGCCGACGTTATCCTCGTTTCAGATACAAGTATGCTTGGAGCCGACCTGCCGTCACTGACAACCGGACTACGCGGACTGACTTACTGGGAAATAGAAGTTACCGGCCCGAACCGTGATTTGCATTCCGGACACTTTGGAGGAGCTGTTGCCAACCCGATAAATACGTTATGCAGCATGCTTGCACAGGTTATAGATGCAAACGGCCGTATCACCATTCCTCACTTCTACGATGATGTAGAGGAAGTACCAGCAGCCGAACGCGACATGATTTCCCATATTCCTTTCGATGAAAAGAAATACATGGAAGCCATCGGTGTAAAAGCGTTGAAAGGTGAGAAAGGTTATTCTACTCTGGAACGCAACAGTTGCCGTCCGTCGTTCGATGTCTGCGGAATCTGGGGAGGATATACGGGAGAAGGTTCAAAAACCGTTCTTCCATCGAAGGCATACGCCAAAGTATCTTGCCGTCTGGTTCCTCATCAGAACCATGAAGTCATCTCAAAACTGTTTGTCGATTACATCAACAGCATCGCTCCTGAATATGTTCAGGTTAAGGTTACTCCTATGCACGGAGGCGAAGGCTATGTATGTCCGATATCTCTTCCAGCTTATCAGGCTGCCGAAAAAGGATTTACCAAGGCATTCGGTAAAAAACCACTGGCTGTACGACGCGGAGGAAGTATTCCTATTATCAGCGATTTCGAACAGATTCTGGGAATCAAAACTGTCCTGATGGGATTCGGACTGGAAAGTGATGCCATTCACTCACCCAATGAGAACTTCTCGCTCGACATTTTCCGTAAAGGAATAGAAGCTGTAGTAGAATTCCACAAAGAGTTCAGCAAATAACAATAAATACATTAAGTAGCAAAGAGGCTTCCTGAAAAACGAAAGCATTTGCTTCATCCTTATAAAAAACTCTCCCTGTTTTAGTCTTGCATAATAAATGAGGACTGAAACAGGGAGAGTTTTTTATCTGTAACCCAAAGTTTTGCAGCTGTTAACGCAAGCGTAAGATATCTCCAACTTTCGGTGCTGGAGAATCAGGATCCATATTGTTCATCTTATACAGACGCTCCAGTCGTACACCAAACTTCTGTGAAATGCTATACATCGAATCACCGCTACGAACAACATATGCAATATGATCTTTAGTAGCACGACGACGCTTTTCTTCCAAATATACGATTTCACCACCGCGGAATACATAGTCCTTAGGCAGTTCATTATATTTACGCAACTTACGGTGACTGATATCAAACTCTTTTCCCAATGACTTGAATGTATCTCCACGACGTGCTACGACATAAAGAAGTTCGTTTGCCAGATAAGGCTGATGAGGATTCGGGAACTCTTCCGCCCATTCCAGTCCCCCTTTATGGTCGTACTTATCCAAGTCATACAATTCTATGATATTAATCAGACGATTGGCATACTGCGGATCGGTAGCATAACCTGCTTTTTTCAATCCCCTTGCCCAGCCTTTATAATCGGTAATTTTCAAACGAAACAAAAACGCATAGCGCGCACCCGAACGTAAAAATTTTGAATGGTCGCGATAAGAATCCTTCGGATGCTTGTAAGCACGAAAACACTCATTACGCGCATCATCGTCATGACGTACGGAACGTCCGTCCCATGAACCGCCACACTTGATACCAAAGTGATTGTTCGATTTCCGCGCCAGCTCACTTTTTCCAGCTCCCGACTCCAGCAATCCCTGTGCCAGCGTAATACTTGCCGGAATACGGTAATGCTTCATTTCATCTACAGCGATACCCCGGTATTTATGTATATAGTCTTCGTATACTTTGTTACGCTTTTGTGCCGACGTAGAAACCGTAATACACATCAGGCACATAAATATCAACCAATGAGATAGTTTCATTCTTCTTTCCGTTTAAATTAAAGCAGGGCAAAGATAAACTATTTACACGAATAATACCACAAATGATAGGAAATCTCCCTTTTTTTCCTTACATTCGTATAAACTTTAAACCCCACTGCCTATGAAAGAAATAAAGATTGAAATAAATATCCGCGCTTTACGTTACGAAGAACTGGACGAAAAAGACCGTAAGCTGATAGATGCTGCCAAAGAAGCTACGGCACGAAGCTATGCCCCTTACTCACACTTTTCGGTAGGAGCAGCAGCTTTACTGGCAAACGGTGTGGTAGTAACCGGAAGTAATCAGGAAAATGCTGCTTACCCGTCAGGAACATGTGCCGAACGTACCACGCTCTTTTATGCCAACTCACAATATCCGGATCAGGCAGTAGACACACTTGCCATTGCAGCCCGCAGCGAAACGGGTTATCTCGACTCCCCTATTCCCCCATGTGGAGCCTGCCGTCAGGTTCTTCTGGAAACTGAACAACGTTTCCACCAGCCTATGCGGATACTGCTTTACAGTAAAAACGACATTTATGTACTGGAAGGAACCAAAGACTTGCTTCCGCTTTCATTCGGAGGTGAATACCTGAAAGTCTGAAGAGTTTTCCATCGGCTGTGATCAAGTCCGATGAAAATAAAATAAAGAAACGGAGAAGTGAACCCGAAACAAGTTCCACTTCTCCGTTTCTTTGTTATTTCATTTCCTTTTTATTTATCACCATACATGCGTGCACGCATTTCTTTAATATGATCGGAAGTGATATATTCATCATATTCCATCATCTTATCGATGATACCATTCGGTGTCAATTCGATAATGCGGTTCGCTACTGTTTCGATAAACTCATGGTCGTGTGAAGAGAAGAGCACATTACCCTTATAAATCTTCAGGTTATTGTTGAATGCCTGAATAGATTCCAAATCCAGGTGGTTGGTCGGAGTATCCAGAATCAAACAGTTTGCATTGCGAAGCTGCATGCGGGCAATCATACAACGCATCTTTTCACCTCCCGAAAGTACGTTGACTTTCTTCATCACTTCTTCACCCGAGAACAGCATACGTCCCAAGAAGCCCTTCATTTCTACTTCATTGCCCTGACCATACTGGCTCAACCAGTCTACCAGATTCAGGTCGCTGTTAAAGTAATCTGTATTATCGAGCGGCAAATAAGCTGTTGTAATAGTCACACCCCAGTTATAGTGTCCGGCTTGTGCCTTACGATTGCCGTTGATAATTTCGAACAAAGCAGTCATGGCACGCGGATCGCGACTCAGGAATACAATCTTATCTCCTTTTTCTACAGTAAAGTTCACATCATTGAACAAGACTACGCCGTCTTCTGTTTCAGCACGCAAACCAGAAACTTCCAGAATCTGATTTCCCGGTTCACGATCCATCGTAAAGATGATACCCGGATATTTACGAGATGACGGTTTGATTTCGTCCACATTCAATTTCTCCAACATCTTCTTACGGCTGGTAGTCTGCTTCGACTTAGCCACATTAGCAGAGAAACGGCGGATAAACTCTTCCAGCTCCTTACGCTTTTCTTCAGCTTTTGCTTTCTGGTTCTGCTGCTGACGGAGTGCCAGCTGACTAGATTCGTACCAGAAACTATAGTTACCGGCAAAGAGATTTACTTTGCCAAAGTCAATATCTACCGTATGCGTACAAACTGAATCGAGGAAGTGACGGTCGTGGCTCACAACCAGCACAGTATGTTCGAAGTTAGAAAGATATTCTTCCAACCAAGTTACTGTATCCATATCCAAGTCATTGGTAGGCTCGTCCAGCAACAGGTTGTCAGGATTTCCAAACAATGCCTGAGCCAACATCACACGCACCTTTTCCTTACCACTCAGATCACCCATCAGTGTATAATGCTTGTCTTCCTTTATTCCCAGACCGCTCAGCAGGATAGCTGCATCACTTTCAGCATTCCATCCTTCCAATTCAGCAAATTTTTCTTCCAGTTCCGCCGCCTTGATACCGTCTTCATCGGTAAAATCTTCCTTTGCATAAAGAGCTTCACGCTGCTTCATGATGTCCCACAGTACAGTGTGTCCCATCAACACGGTATCGAGCACCGTATGGGCATCGAACTTAAAGTGGTCCTGACTCAAGACAGAAAGGCGTTCGCCCGGTCCCAGTGTCACACTTCCTTTCGTAGGGTCAAGCTCTCCCGAAATCACTTTCAGAAAAGTAGACTTACCCGCACCGTTAGCACCGATAATACCATATATATTACCATTCGTGAACTTCATGTTCACATCATTATACAACACTCTTTTTCCAAATTGAACGGCTACGTTTGAAACTGTAATCATTTCTTTCTATACCTATTTAAAAATTAATCGGATGCAAAGATAATATAAAAAAGTGAGATACAGAGCAAAGCAAAGCGTAATGATTGAGGATAATAAAAAGAAGGAAGTCAGCCAAGGGGAATTTGGAGGAATCAATCGGAACTGATACTTTTGCAAAATACTTTCAAAAAGACCTGCCGATAAGGTGTCAAAAACTTCAGCAAGAAAGGATTATTTTTCGTACAAAAAATAAAAAAAGATCTCGATGTTTTGTATAAAAGATGCTGAAGAATTAATAGCAACAAAAATTGAAACAAATGAAGAAATCTACCTGGAAAAAACATCATAAATGGTTCGGGCTGATATTTGCCTTTTTTATTATCCTGTTTGGAGCTTCGGGCATTGTCTTGAACCACCGGCAGTTCTTTTCTGATTATCAGATCAGCCGGAAATGGCTACCCGATGCCTACCGGTACAAGAGCTGGAACAACGGAATGTTGCGGGGAACTCTCTCCTGTCCTCCCGGTATCTGTCAAGAAGACAGCGCTATCTTATTGTTTGGCAATGCCGGCATTTTTCTGACCGACCATGATGCTACTACGTTTGATGATTTCAACCGTGGTTTTCCTCACGGAGTCGACTGGCGTAACATACGGGGAATAGCGATTACTCCTCAAGGAGATTTATTCGCCGCCGCTCAGTTCGGACTCTACCACTACAGCCAAAAGGCAGGATGGCAAGCAGTCAGGCTTCCTCTGCAAAAGGGGGAAAAATTATCGGACATCACTACGCATGGTGACACCTTGATAGTCGTCGGGCGTTCCTGTTTGTATTACGCGACATCGCCTTACCGTCATTTCAGCCCAATCATTCTGCAAGCTCCCGAAGAATACAACGGGAAAGTTTCATTATTCCGCACCATCTGGCTGTTGCACAGTGGTGAACTGTTTGGAACTGCTGGCAAACTGGTCATGGATACACTGGCAGTAATACTAATCATCCTTTCGGTAAGCGGAATCTTCTACTGGTTTCTGCCCAAGTATATTCGCCGGATGAAACAAACCGGACGTTCAGCAACAACAAGTATTGCCTTACTGAAAACCTCTCTATCGTGGCACGACAAGATAGGCAGAACGACTATCGTACTGACACTCTTTATAGCCTTGACCGGATGGTGTCTGCGTCCTCCGGTACTGCTGGCACTGGTTTACGGAAGAATACCTGCCATACCTTTCACACAGCTTGACTCGCCGAATGCATGGAACGATAAATTACGGATGCTGCGCTACGATGAGAAGCAAAACGACTGGCTACTTGCTACTTCAGAAGGATTTTATTCTCTTAAATCATTTCAGAGTACTCCTGTAAAAATATCCAAGACACCTCCCGTAAGCGTCATGGGAATCAATGTCCTAAAACAAGACAAACAGGGGAACTGGCTTACAGGTTCTTTCAGTGGAATGTACGTATGGAACAGACATTTGGGAAACATTACCGATTTCTTTACCGGAAAAACAGCTCCGGAAACAGCAGGACCACCGTTCGGCAATCATGCCATCACCGGATACAGCAGTGATTTTGACGGCAAACTCTGTATTGCCGAATACGAAAAAGGCAGCGATTTTGCATCGATGCCTGCCAACATGAAAACGCTTCCTATGTCGCTATGGAACTTTGCCCAGGAAATCCATACCGGACGCATTTATACAGTTTTAGGTAAAGGAACACTGGTCTTTATCTTTTTTGCCGGACTGGGAGTGTTATGGAGCCTGATTACGGGATATATCATCAGACGGAGAAAATCATAAAAAAGAAAGGCGGTATTTTCTTTTCCCGATGAAAGGGAAAAAGAAAATGCCGCCTTTGTCATACTATCTGCACTTCCGTGGAATATTTTCCCGGAATAAGTTTACATTACAGAGGTTTATACTCTACAAAAGCTTCCATAGCTTCGTAGCATGCCAGACCAAGGCTGTCGTACAACGATGCAGTACCACGATTACGGTCTTCACTGCGTTGCCAGAACAAACGTTCGTCGTTGCCCAGGAAAGGCGCACTTTCCATCTGTGACTGATGCTTCAAGATAGAGTTACGTTTAGCACGCAATTCCTCCGGACTCAATGGTACAGCCATCTCGATGTTTTCAATTTCCCATTCAGCCCATGCGCCACGATACATCCATATGCGGCAGTCTTTCAGCCATTCAGCTCCAGCTTTCTTTTCTTCGTCGATAGCAGCCAGTACAGCATCAGTACAAACTCGGTGTGTTCCGTGTGGGTCTGCCAGGTCACCGGCTACATAAATCTGATGAGGTTTTACTTCACGAAGCAAATTCATCACAATGTTTACGTCAGCTTCGCTGATAGGATTCTTCTCGATACGTCCTGTTTCGTAGAACGGAAGGTCGAGGAAGTGAACACGTTCAAGCGGAATCTGGTTGTATGTAGAAGCAGTGCGAGCCTCACCACGGCGAATCAAACCTTTGATAGTAAGAATATCGCGGGTATCCATGTCGCCTTCTTTCTTGCTCAACAAGAACTTCTTGATTTCCGCATATTTATTCTTAATGGTTTCATTCTTGTTCTCATCGAACAACTGGTTGAAACCGTTTATGAAATGCATGAAACGTACAACTTCTTCATCACCTACGGCAATGTTTCCTGAAGTTTCGTAAGCCACATGAACCTCATGTCCCTGCTGTACCAGACGACGCAATGTTCCTCCCATAGAGATCACATCATCATCCGGATGCGGAGAGAATACAACTACACGCTTCGGGAATGGTTTAGCACGTTCCGGACGGTATGTATCGTCTGCATTTGGTTTTCCACCCGGCCAGCCAGTAATTGTGTGTTGCAGGTCGTTGAATATCTTAATGTTTACATTATATGCAGAACCATACAACGCCAACAATTCGCTCAAACCGTTTTCGTTATAATCCTTGTTAGTCAACTTCAGGATAGGCTTCTTGGTAAGCAGACACAACCAAACGATAGCACTACGAATCAGCTTGTCATTCCATTCGCAGCTTGTTACCAGCCAAGGACGCTGAATACGAGTAAGGTGTGCAGCAGTAGGCAGGTCAACACAAACGGTTGCATTCTGATGCATCTGCAAATAAGAAGCAGGAAGTGAATCAGAGATTTTGTCTTCTACTGCTTTCTTGATGATGTCAGCTTTTTCTTCTCCCCATGCCAACAAGAATACCTTACGGGCTTCCATGATAGAACCGATACCCATTGTGATAGAACATGGAGGCAGATTGTCTACTCCCAAGTTATGAGCAGCTTCAGAACGTGAAGTAGCGTCTATCAAAATCAGTCTTGTTTGAGAAGTAGCAGCCGATCCTGGTTCATTCATTCCGATATTTCCTTCACGACCTATTCCCATTACAGCAATATCGATACCACCATAAGTCTTGATACGCTGCTCGTATAAGTGACAATGATCTATTACACCTTCTTGAGGAATAGTACCGTTCAATGTAAATACATTCTGCGGATCAATATCAACTTGTTTCAGGAACAGTTCGTTCAACTGGTTGAAGCTGCTGTTATTAGGCTCTGTCAATGGATAGTATTCATACAAGTTGAATACTACAACATTGCGGAAGCTCACACCTTCTTCCTTATGTCTGCGAACCAGTTCCGCAAACAGCGGGCGAAGTGATGCACCAGTACCTGCGGCAATAGTGCAAAACTTACCGTCACGCTGACGTTCCTGTACCTTACGGATGATTTCATCGGCAATGCATGACACTCCTTCATCTACTGTTTCATAGATATTGGTAGGAATCTTCTCGAAACGTGTCAGTACAGAACGTTCAATCGTATTTTCTGGTTTATAATATCTGGTAGATACTCTGTTCAGAGATATCTGTGAACTAAGGTTAGTTCTCATAGGTAATTCTCCTTAATAATATAGATGTTAATTACAGATTATTGCGCTCGATGTCCTTGAAGTATTTGTAAGTACCTACTTTCAATTCATCGGTAGCAGCCTCATCACAAACGATGATTCCATGAGGATGCAACTGCAAAGCGCTGATAGTCCACATTTGTGTAATGCCACCTTCTACAGCATGCTGCAAAGCACGTGCCTTGTTATGGCCGTTACACAGAATAAGTACTTCCTTTGCTGCCATTACAGTGCCTACTCCTACAGTTAACGCTGTTTTAGGAACTTTGTTCACGTCGTTTTCAAAGAAACGAGAGTTTGCAATAATAGTATCAGTTGTCAAAGTCTTGACACGAGTGCGTGAAGTCAATGATGATCCCGGTTCATTGAAAGCGATATGTCCGTCAGGACCAATACCTCCCAAGAAGAGATCGATTCCACCAAATGATTCGATCTGTTTCTCATAATTAGCACATTCTGCTTCCAAATCCTCAGCATTTCCGTTCAGAATGTGAATATTTTCCTTACGGATATCAATGTGGTTGAAGAAATTATTATGCATGAACGAATGATAGCTTTCAGGATGTGATTCCGGCAATCCTACGTATTCATCCATATTGAATGTCACTACATGCTCGAATGATACTACACCTTTTTTGTTCAGTTCAATCAGAGCTTTATACATACCCAGAGGGGAAGAACCGGTAGGCAAGCCCAAAATAAACGGTTTTTCGGCTGTAGGTTTTGCCTGATTGATTCTCTTAGCTACATAGTTTGCTGCCCATTGTGAAAGAGCTTGGTAGTCAGATTCGATAATTACTCTCATAGTTTTTCCAGATTTAATTAATATATTTGTAACAAGAATTGATATTCTTATTGTTTTCGCTACAAAGATATCTGTATTTATAGATAAAAGCAACTATAACAATAAGTAATTACATCCGATTTTTAAAGTTTTTAATTAAGTAATTGTATATTTTTAAAACCACATCCGCATGAAAGAACGATTATTAGAGGAAATACAAAAGGGGTCAAAAGGGGCGGTAATGAAGAAACATATCATTACATATTTGATATATAATGAGAATTCAACCATTACCGATTTAGCAAAAGATATGGATTTAAGTATTCCTACCGTAACAAAAATCATCGACGAAATGCATGAACAGGGGTATATCGATGAGTATGGAAAGCTGGAAACCAACGGTGGGCGTCATCCTATTTTATATGGACTGAATACAGATTCAGGATATTTTGTTGGAGTAGATGTAACGTGGAACAGTATCAATATAGGAATTATCAACTTTAAAGGTGAGGTTTTGAAACTACAAATGGGAATTCCTTTTGAACGAAGAGACACATTAGAATGCATCGATGAACTATGTAACCACATCGAACATTTCATTGCGGGATTAACAATAGACGAAAAAAAGATATTACATATCAATGTAACTCTTTGCGGAAGAGTCAATCCGGAACTGGGCTATAGCCACAGTTTCTTCAATTTCGGCGAACGCCCACTTGCAGAAATCCTGACCGAACGCCTGAAGATAGAAGCATCTATTGACAATGACAGCCGGACCATGCTTTACGGTGAAAACATAAAGGGTGTTGTCAAAGGAGCCAAAAACGTTCTTTTCATCAATATCGGATGGGGACTGGGAATGGGAATTATGATAGACGGGAAACTTTACAAAGGAAAATCAGGATTCTCAGGAGAAATCGGTCACACATACGGCTACGACAACCAGATTATCTGTCATTGCGGAAAAAAAGGATGCGTAGAAACGGAAGTTTCATGTTCTGCGCTCTACCGTAAATTTATCGAACATCTACAAGCAGGAGAAACTTCAATCATTCTTTCAGAAAAGGAAATAGAAGAAATAACACTCGATGATATCTTCAGTGCAATAAACCGTGAAGACTTACTCGCCATAGAACTGGTAGAACAAATAGGCCAGCAGTTAGGTTTCCATATCGGAAGTCTGATCAACACATTCAATCCGGATATGGTCATTATCGGTGGAGAGATGTCACGTGCGGGAGATTTTCTTTTGCAACCGGTTATCTCTGCAATCAGAAAATATACCCTCAGCCTGATGAGCCGTGATTCTGAAATTGTACTATCGAAACTGAAAGATCAGGCATGCGTCATAGGTTCATGTCTGTTGTCAAGAAGTAAACTGTTTGAAGCATAGAAGTATTTATGAGATATAATAAAAACAATTAAGCAGAAAACTTGGATGTTGTGACTCACCCAAGCTTTCTGCTTATAGTATATTGATTTTAATCTTCTACGACTTTAATTATCTTGCCAGATTCATCTATAAAGACTTTGTATTCTCTTCCCTGACGACGAACTTCTACCTCATACCATGAAGCATCGGGAGTTTGAACTACTTCCACTTCGTCATCATCTCTTTGATATCCTTCAGCCTCTAAAGCAGAAGTTACAGCCGAAGGCAGTTCATTATATCTGATCTCCCAAGAAGTGCGTATCCATTCATTCTTTCCATTGAATAAGAGTTCTTTTTCCTTTCCATCGTGACGGATATCCACTTCTATATAACCATCATCATATCCACGTTCAATAATAACTGCACCCGGATAATTTTCCTGAATGAATTTTTCTATATCAGTAGCAACGCCAGCACCTCCGGAGCTTTCTCCTCCAAAATCAGGACGCCCCTGTAAAACAGTTCCATCACTACCTATATATACTTTCACATCATCGTCGAAACGATTCTCCAGTTCAAAGCAATAAAAGGTTCCTGCTTTCTCTGTTTCATACTTTTCGGCATCTTCTACCCATCCAGCTTCCAGATATTCGGGAGTTGCTTTTAAGGCAGCGAGAACTTGAGAAGGAATATCGGTTACCTCATCTATATTTCTGAATCGATACTCAGTCTTGGTATACACCCAGTTTTGAGAACGATCGAAGAAAGCCTCATGCTTCATATTACCGGAAATAAACTCAACTTCTGTTCCTCCATCTTCATTATCTACATCTATAATCCTGGCATCCGGATATTTTTCTTTCAACCAGCTTTCCACTGTTCCTGAAGGTGTCTGCGGCAAATAATCCTGATAATCCTTTTCATCTTCCGCATCAATGACTTCTTTTACCAGAACACCTTCTGCCGTATAATACAAATCAACATCCGTTTCTTTTCCTCCTTCATTTTTTTCGACATCGATAACATATAAGATTTCAGAGTTACCGTTTCTTTTCAGCACATCAACTTCATCATCCGCACGCCACGGAGCCTGTCCATACTCACTTGCTCCAAAAGCATTTTTCACAGCCTCCGGTAAATCTGCAAATCTGATCTCTTTCTCTGTCATACCCCATACTCCATTTGCCAATGCAAACCAAGCAGTATGGTTACGAACAACATTATCTGCACGAGAACCATCCCAATAGAAACTGGCTACAGCATATTCTCCCTTAGTACTCCAAACAACATTAGTAGCACCAGGAAATAAGCTATTAAACTCATCCAAGACTAGAGCAGGAACCTCTCCCGAAGTACCATCGGGCAAAGGATTATTTTCATCGTTACTACATGATGCAAAAAGTAATGTACCTGCAACCATACATACTCCAAATAATAATCGGGGCTTTATCATAAAAAATCATTTTATTGTTACAGTACAAAATAAAGGAACAAAACTGAAAAGAATCTGAAAACAAGAAAAAATATAAAAAAATAGGCCATCTTTTTAAAGATGACCTATTATGAATTTTGTCATAAGACGATTCGATTATCCCTGGTGGATTGCTTCAGAAGGACATACATCTGCGCATGTTCCACATTCTGTACACATATCCGGGTTGATAGAATACTTATCACCTTCAGAGATTGCGCCAACTGGGCATTCATCGATACAAGTACCGCAAGCGATACAATCGTCACTAATTACGTAAGCCATTGTAGTAAAAGTTAAATTATTATTAGTACTAATTTGATGATGCAAAGGTAATCTTTTTGGTGAGATTTGTAATATCTACATTGCAATATTTCCCTAATTTGTATTATGTCTAAATAGTATTAATACATTATAGATTGATACATTGCTTGTTGAATACGAGAACGAATATCCAGCTTCATCAAGTTATCATGACCAAATGCAACAGGATAAGTACGATTACTCAAAAAGACAAACACCAATTCATTATCCGGATCAACCCAGACACAAGTTCCGGTAAACCCAGTATGCCCAAAAACAGAGGCAGGAGCTTCAGGAGCACAAGGACTATTATCATCACTCTCAATATCAGGTTTATCAAAACCCAATCCCCGACGACTGTTTTTGGCTTTCATACCCATAAACAAATCGCAAGTAGCACGGCTCAGATAACGACGGTCACCACATATACCCCGATCAAGCAACATCTGGAAAATCACAGCAAGATCATGTGTTGTAGAAAAAAGTCCTGCATTACCCGATACACCTCCCACAAATGCAGCAGCCTCATCATGAACATAGCCCTGCAACGGACCGCCACGCAGGAAATCAATCTTCGCACTAGGGGCAATTTCCTCTTTAGGGAAACGTTTCAACGGATTGTATGCAGTATGCTTCAGTCCCATAGGTTTAAAGAAAACACTGTCCAAATATACATCCATAGGTACTTTCGAAATTCTCTCAACAACCTCTTTCAGCAGCATAAAATTCAAGCAACTATACCGATATGAATGCCCCTTCAGCGGTGCATTAATAATTTGTTGCATAACGACACGTTGATATTCCTTATTCAGATACATGCTGTCAGCAAGTTGCAATGAATAGATTTCAGAAGGAACAGAAGACACCCATTCTTTTTTAAAAGAGAAATCGGTACATGCATACAAATTCGGAGCAATCTGCAATTTATGTCCTGCATCAGGTTTCTTACGGAACAATCCTCCTTTGCACGTTTTCAGGTCAATAGCCTCCTCATAGAATGGAAGATACGAAGGAAGTCCCGACTCATGGAACAGCAAATCCTGTATGGTTATATTTTGCTTATTCGTTTTTCTCAATTCCGGCAAATAAATGCTGACTTTATCCGTCAAGCCGAATTTACCTTCATCGTATAATTTCATTATTGCCAGCAAAGTTCCCGCAGCCTTAGAGAGTGAAGCCAGATCGTATATTGTATGCTCTTTCACTTCTTCTTTTCCATCATAAGTCAATGTACCGAAACATTTATTATAGACAGGATAACCACCTTTGGTTATCAGTACATGACATCCCGGATATGCTTGCTGGCGAATACCTTCTTCTGCAATGCTATCGATAGTCAGAAGAATCTTAGAATCCATGCCCAGCTCTTCAGGACTGTAAGAACGAGGTTTATCCGGATCGATAGTAAGACCTGTACCGCTTTTCCATAAACCGTTCATATCAACAGAAAGACGGCCATCAACAAGATCCTGCCCAGTCATAACATCTGCTACATAACGTTGAATTTCGGCTTTATCTGTATGTGCCAAGATTACAGCCGAAGCCTTCTTCAATACAGAAGACATCTCCTGCAAAACTTTTTGCGACGCAAAACAAACAACGACAAGAGGTTTATCGGCCGCCACCTTTTCTAAAAAAGGAAGAAAAGCAGACAAATCTTTTGTTTGGTGAACAGCTACAATAACCTGATGAGCTGGAGCTACACGTTCCTGAATTTGTTGCAGAGAATCAGCATTGCCATGCAACCAACTCAGCGAAACCGATTCTTTCAACTCTTTATAAAAAGGATATGCTTCCGACAATGAAGAGGATAAACTCAACAAGATATTTTCAGATAAAGACAGATCGAGAGGCAACACATCTACAGAATCTTTTAGAACTGTAACAGCAGCCTTCTCCAAAGCAATCATCAGACTGTCGCTTTTAGCAGAGCAAATACGGTTTTCAATTCCTTCGGCCGCTACCTGTTGCTTATGACTCAAGCCTAAGGCATATTTATAAGTAAGCACTTTCCGGCATTTTTCCGTAATGACATCTTCTGTAAGCTTGCCGCTTTTTACGGCACGCATTACACTTTCAAGACTCTTTTTCAAGTTTCTTGGAACCAGTAACATATCGTTTCCTGCCATCAAGGCCTGTGCACAAAGATCATCGGCATTTTTTGAAATGCCTTTCATCTCCAGTGCATCTGTAAACACCAGTCCCGAAAAGTGCAGTTCTTTACGCAATAACGAAGTAATGACCTCCGAAGATATTGAGGCTGGTTTCTCATCAAGTTCCGAAACATGCAAATGACCAATCATTACGCCTCCGACTCCTGCTTCGACAGCCTTTTTGAAAGGATATAACTCTACGCTATCCAAACGGGTACGGTCAAAATCAAGTACCGGCAATACATGATGAGAATCAGTATCCGTATCACCATGTCCGGGAAAATGTTTACATACCGCCATTACTCCCCCGTCTTCCAGCCCGCGAGAATAAGCTACAACCTTATCGGCTACCACTTTCGGATCACTCCCGAAAGAGCGGACATTGATAACCGGATTATTGGGATTATTATCCACATCGGCTACAGGAGCAAAATTTACATGCACACCTATTTCACGCAACTGCCTTGCAACCTCACGTCCGTACTGGTATATCAATGTATCATTCTGCACACATCCCAATACTCTATTTCGGGGAAACTCCGGAGTATCTTCCAGACGCATGCCCAATCCCCACTCACCATCGAATGTAATCATCAAAGGTATATCTGCCCACTGCTGAGCCTGATTGGTAAGCTGCACCTGCTTCTTCAGTTCTCCTTTGGAAAAAAGCAAGCCCCCGACTCCATACTCTCTAACAGCTCTTTCTATGTTATCTTTGTTCTTCTGTATGGTTATCGGTGCAACCGTATGAATAAACAACTGACCGATTTTCTGCTTCAATGTCATTCGGGCAAGCTGCCCGTCAACCCAACGGCGACACGCCACAGAATCATCTGCCTGCTCCAATATTCTTACAGACGAAGCATATGCACCTATCCATAACGATATACAAACCAATAATCCCGTAACACGTCTATTCATAATCTTTCCTTTATTTTTATAAACCTTTGCCGTAAATTTTACCTTTATACAAGCAAGTGTTTTCTAACAATCAATTCTTCTGAAGTTTCAAAATCATCTGTCCAACAAAGGCTCCGTTCTTTCCCATCTGCTGTACAGGAACCTCTATTCCGTCTAAATTCTTATAATACTTCGGCGCATCAAAATACGAATGAGAATGTCCACCCAATACGACATCAATATCACGCGTATTTTCTATCAGTTCAATATCGGAATAAGGTTCTCCCTCCCATCCCAGATGAGAAAGACAAATCACCAAATCGCAATGTTCCTGATTTTTCAACAAGTCCGTGACACGCTGAGCCTCCGAAACCGGATCTTCAAACTTTACATTCCCATAACATTCGGAAGCAACCAATCCTTCCAGTTGCGCTCCCAAACCAAAAACTCCGATCTTTATGCCGTTACGCTGAATGACAGTGTACTCTTTAACCAGTCCTTCGAGCACAGTGCCCGTCACGTCATAATTTGCACATACTATCGGATAATTCGCCATTTTAAACAACCTTGCCATATTATCCAGCCCGAAATCGAACTCATGATTGCCAATGGTTCCTGCATCATAGCCCATTTCGTTCATCAGCTTTATTTCCACTTCCCCTTTAAACATATTATAATAAGGTAATAGTCCGTTAAAAATTTAACATATCGGCTAGGCGGCTTCTGCCACTATGCCA
>OHDG01000351.1_pt1 | contig 33408 bp, 31 predicted proteins | sample 1566961 | NCBI WGS metagenome assembly OHDG01 (sample SAMEA3879539, study PRJEB24766) | human gut metagenome | biome: human-associated habitat; feature: feces | place: USA | collected 1985/1987
ACGGGTGCCAGCTGGCACCCGTCTAAAAGGTGACACCCTAAAATTGGAAACTTACATGTTTCTAATTATCAGTAATGTATATTTGTTCTTATATCGAAATCACGTTAAAGTACTAAAATAAAAATTTTTTTATAATTAAATTCTACTGGTTATAAGATAAAACTAAAAACTGGCTGTTTCTTTAATTTTAGTGCTTCATGTTTATTTCAGTTTGGAATAATGCCATCCATTTATCAATGATGTTATTAGGATAAAAATCTTGTACTCTTATCTGAGCTTGATAACTCATTTCTTTTCTGATATCTGGATGTTGTATTAAATAGATTAGTTTTTCGCTTAATGATTTTATATCTCTATTATATACTAATAATCCATTTTTACCATTCGTAATAATGTCTTTAGGACCAAATTGGCAAGTGAAAGCTACGGGTGATAAACCACAGGACATTGCTTCTAATATGACTAATCCAAATCCTTCATATAAAGATGTAAAAACAAAGATTGATGATTCTGACATTTCTTTTTTTACGTTATTGGAATAGCCTGTTAATACAATGCTGCTACAAAGATTTAATTTTTTTATTTCTTCTTCCAAATTCTTTCTTTCAGAACCTTCACCGACAATTTTTAATCTCCAGTCAGGGCATTCTTTATGTACAAGGCTCCATGCATTTATTAATGATATAAAATCTTTTTGGGTACTCAATCTGCCAACGGCAATTACATAGTTAGAATTAATATTGTAATGATTTATGTTTGAGGACTTAAATGTGACAGGATTATGAATATAAATGAATTTATTATTGTTAGGGAAAAATGTATCTTTATCCTCTTTTGTTAGCAAAACCATTTTGTTATATCCTTTTGCTATAACTTTATAATCTAAAAAATTTAAGAATTTGGCCAATTTTTTCGATTTATAAGTGAAGTTTCGATAGTTGGTATTGAAATGTATTTCTCTGATTTTTATAGCTTTGGTGTGAAGTAAAGGTATTATATATTTTTCACTTTGTCCTACACTGATAATTATATCTGGTTTTATTTGTAAAATGGCTTTTTGTAGTTTGAAATAATGCTTTATCAACTTGAAATTGGACATTATTTGATGTAACCTGGATTTATAATCATCCTTGTAATAGTTTATTTTCAAATTGATAAAGTGTATTTTAGGAGATAATTCATGGATTAATGGATGGTGCATCCAATTGTCTGTTACAATAATGTATACATCATTGTCAGGGATTTCAGCCAATGCGTTAGCTTTTAAAAGAGTGACCTTTTGTATTCCTCCTAAGCCACGGATACTATTTATGGAATAGACAATCTTCATATATTCATTTCTTTAATTTATATATTAACTCATTTATACACATAAAATAATTATATATTATAGGTATATAAAGGAATAAAAGTAAACCTATTTTTTTAGATAAACTGATATGTTGATTTTGAATAAATTCTTTTATGGTTTGTTGTTTTAATGTTAAAGTTTGACTGATTGCATAGTTATACCATTCACTCTTTTTAGATCTATATCGAACATTTATCATTGTTTTATATAGTTTTTCCAAACAGCAGGCTCTATAATCTATGTGTTTTTGAGGAATCTCATTTAAGGAAATAAAATATGAATTGATTCTGTCTATGAAATTCAAATTGATAGATTGGTGTGTAATAGATGTTGCACGCTGATACCAATAATATAATGGCTCATCAATATAAATTGCAGATTTTGTTTTCAGGTATATCCGATTGTTGAATTCGGTATCACCTGATCCCGTTATTTTAAATCTTGATTCTCCTATAAGGCTTTTTCTATATAATTTGTTCCATAGTACTTGGCAAGACATTTCGGGCAGGCTATTATTTTTGTAGGAAATATTATATAACCTATGTATTAATGTCGAGGTATCTAATATGCAAGTGTTGGTTTTAGTAATAGGGCTATATTTTGAATAATCCCAGACCTGTTTATATGCGACTAGCGAAAAGTCATAATCTCCTTTTTGTAATGCTTTATAAAGTATTTCCAGCATTTGAGGATGAATATAGTCATCGCTGTCGACAAATGAGATATACTCTCCGGTTGCATGGCTTAAACCAGTATTTCTCGCATTATAAACACCTTTGTTTTGCTGATGAATAGCAATACATCTGTTGTCGCGTTTGGCATATTCATCACAAATTTTTCCTGAATTATCCGTAGAACCATCGTCTATTAAGAGTATTTCAAAGTCTTTGTATGTTTGGTCAAGAATGCTTTCAATGCATCCTGGCAAATATACTTCTACGTTGTAAACAGGGACTATTACACTTATCATGATATGAAATCATATTATTTTCTTTATACATAAAACTAATAACATCAGCACTCTTTTCATATTGTACTTGGCTGCAAAGAAGAAGACTTTCCAATGTATCGGGAAGTAGGTTAAATCGAGTTCTTTATACGCAGTTCTATAATGTGGCTGATTGATAATTTCAGCTATTTTGTCTGTTTTTTCTTTTAGGGTATTAGATGACAAGCACTCATTTAGTCCCAGTCCGATAATGCTGAGCGCAATGCGATTGTGCAGGGCTTTCTGACTGATTTCATCAGTCGAAGTAGCTTTCATATAGTCAAACAGTTTGTTCCATTGCTGAGGTAATTGGGGCTTATATTTTTTTGTTTCTGCGCCAGAGTTAAATTTACGGTAATGGTAAAATGCTTTATCTAGATAGATTGCTTTTTTTACTTTTCTAAAGACATTGCAATTATAGAGTGAATCTTCCGCTGTACCGATTATTTTTAAATCGATAAATGATGTTCCGTCAAGAATCTCTTTTCGATAAAGCTTTCCCCAGATAGTCCCTAATGAATCTAACATTTCTGGATTTGCAAGCTCCTTGCCTGTTGGTCCTATCATTCTTCGTTGAAGTAGCTTACATGCTTCTGCTGCGAAAATATGTGTTTGTGGAAAAAGAAACCTGGGTAGCGAATGATTGGTAAATTCCCGTATGTATGCAAAAAAACAAACATCCGCATCTCCTATTGCTTGCAGACATTCTTCTATCGTAGATAAATCTATCCAGTCGTCAGCATCTACAAACATAACGAATTCTCCAGTCGCTTTATTTAATGCCAGATTTCTGGCAGCTGATACTCCTTGATTGGACTGAGAGAATACTTTCAGTCTGTTGTCTGTTGTTGATATATTGTTTAATATGCTTAGGCTATTATCTGTACTACCATCATCAACGACTATGATTTCTATATGTCTGTAGTTTTGCTGTATCAGGGAGTACATACATTGGCTGATGTATTTCTCTGTATTATATACCGGTACGATGATAGAAACCAAAGGATTATTCATGATAACTTGTTTAGATAAAAATTTGTCAGCCATTCCGCATTGCTATAAATGTCAAATTTTGCTTTTTTGATATTTATTGTTGTATTTTCTCTTTTATCATTTAAATGCTTTTCCATTTCATTTACCCAGATTTCAGGTGAATCTTTTAATGATAAAATTGAGTAATTAGATAATATTTGGGCTTGTGTAGAAATAGTATTAGAAACAATACAAGAAAGACCTGCAGACTGAGCTTCAATTAATGATACAGGTAATCCTTCATATAAAGAGGGAAAAACGAATATATCGAAAGCTTTATATAGATTTGCAGTATCTGGGCGAAAACCTAATAATATGATGCTGTTCTCTAGATTTAATTTTTTAATTTTGTTACATATATTTTCTCTTTGGTCACCATCTCCAACTAGGACCAGAATACTTTGTGGATGTTTGGTATGGAACTGTTGGAAGATATCTATCAAAAAGGTGTGATTTTTAGGTACGATAAGTCTTCCTACATGCCCTATAACAATTTTATCCTTCCATTTCATTTCAGATTTTATTTTTTCTGCTGTTTTTTTGTCGTAGGCGAAACTGGCAGCATTTACAGCATTATTCATCATGATGAATTTGTTTTCGTTTTTCTTTCCAAACAACCAATCTCCGGCGATTTTACTGCATACAAAAAAATCAGTAGAAAGTTTTCTCATTCCTCTTGCTAAAATCTCCCTAGGTAGAACTTTTAATTTTTCTTTGAAACTTTCTATTTTGAAATTTGGAGAGCTATGCGCATGGCAAATTCGTACAGGGACATTGTGTCTGATAGCTTCCTTAAAGGCGAAATAACCCAATTCGGACATATGTGAATGAAGAATCTGATATTCCGGATGATTATCAAAAAATACCTTTAGCATTTGTTGATATTTGAGTAAATTCTGTGGATAAATAGGACACATCCTGAATATTCTACCCCCCATGGCTTCTATTTCATCGTCATAAGCACCCCGTTCCTGACGGTGTACCATGAAGTCGAATTGTATCTTGCTTTTGTCTATGGCGCGATAGTAGTTCATGACCATGGTTTCTGCTCCTCCCCGGTTCATGATGGTAAAGAGATTCAGTATTCTGATTGGTTCAGTCATTTTACATTCATTTTTTGGTTGGACTGCACTTTATATTTGGTTAGTAGGTATAATAAACAGCCAGGAACGATAGCAAGTATAGTCAAAGTTGGTAACGGAGATTCTGTAATGAAACGTGTATTTTTAGCTCTGATGGAGCTTGATACATAATGTATACATGATTCGAATTTCCGTTTCAGATTGCCGCACAGTTTCATGTCTACTTTTCGGATGAAAGCAAATCCTTTGGGATTGTTCCAATATTGCCGGTACATGTTCATGCTGGATCCGTCTTGCTGGTATTCTACAACTACAAGTGGTTTGTTCAGGGTAAGTAAGTTATAATCCTGATCAATGAGCTGATATTTGTAACCAAGGCTGACATACTTCTCTCCTTCAAATATCGGATATTCCGGATATTGTTTGATTACTTCTGTTCGGTACACCAGCTTTTTATCGCCTTTTCCACCTTTAGCATAAAAACCGATTAATGTGGTTTCTTTCATCTCTTTTGGGAAAGAAGTTCCGATAATGTTTCCATTTTCAATACAATCTAATCCGATAATACCTGCGTATTTCTCCGAACCGTTGGCTTTCCAAAAGTTGATAATGGTTTCCACAGCATCATCGGGCATGTAATCATCCGAATCGATACAGGTGTTCAGTTCCGTATGTATATTCCGGTATGCGGTGTTGTGGGCACCGTGCATGCCCTGATTTTGCTGATAGATGTACCGGATGCTTATTTTACCCTCTTGTATCCATCTTTCTACAAGTTCTTTGGTAGAGTCTTTGGAACCGTCGTCTACTATCAGCCATTCAAAGTCATTACAGGTTTGGCGGAGCAGGCTCTCGTACGTTCTGCCTAATGTATGAGCCCGGTTGTATGCAGGGGTAAATATGGTGAGTGTTTTCATTTATTTTATTTCATTTTTGTTCCTATCAGCCGATGGAACAGTTGTGATAATTTAGTGCGCCATTTGGCATTTCCTATCCACGATTGGCTGAACCAGTGTATGGTGTAAGTCTGTGGCGTTTGGGTGATTTTTCCGTTTAGATAGTCGTAAGGGGTAAAATACTCCGAAGGGTATACCGTGAAATCCTGGATTTTCTGTTTCTCTCCATTCAGGATAAGTCCGTATGAACGAGTAAGCATCCGAGTCCATTCTTCCACGTTGGTAGTTTGATCTAGGCTTCCATCTGCCTTGATGAACTCCCTCTGCTGGTATGAGTTCAGGAATTTCCCGATCAGTTCATTTCCCGGTTCCGCTCCCATGATGTTGGTCGCTATCCATTGCGTACCTTCAAATCCCAAAAAAGCCTTGTGCTCCAGTAAATCATCCAGCGGACGTAGCACTTCCACATCCGTATCCATGTAGATACCTCCTTCGTGATAAAGTGCCCATAGTCTTGCTACATCGCTTACAAACGCCCATTTCTTATGTTGATAAGCATCCCGGCAATATGCGCATTGGTTGATGTCGAAATTACTTTCGTTCCATTCTTTGATGACATATCCTTGGCAATATTTCCTCCATGTACCTATCAGGCGTTTTACCTCTTCCGGCTTCTCTTTTCCGCCAAACCAGCAATAATGTATTATTTTAGGTATCATATTATAGAATATTTTCACACATTTCCGCAAAGGCCTTTTTTGTCGGCTTGTATATCGGATTGTGTCGTGTATTGACATTTATCAGTTTGCCATCATCCAGCAGTCGCTGTAAATGTCGTTGGGCTGTTGTTTTTGTAAAACCACAGAGTTTTTCAAACTTAATTCTTGTAAGAAACTCGTTTTTATGAAAGTAGTCTTCCAGCAAAGTATCTATTTCGTAGCTATCCAGTCTGGAAGAATGCACCTTAATGTCGCTTCTTTCAAACCTAGCATGGCTCTCCAGACTGTTCTTCAGGATACTGTCTGCCCTGAATTCTACCGCTTTTATTCCGATGCTCTGTGAACGGGTGGTCTTGGGATCTGCCTCCTTGGGAGTTGAGAGCGAAAGGTAGAAATAACCTATCCCTGGCAGGTAAACACGGTCGCCTTCACACAAGTTGTACACCAGTTCATCTCCCAGTTCGTCTAGTACAGCTCGGATGTCCCCTTTAGAGAGCGTACAGCGCTTGCTGATGTTGTTTACTATATCATCTATTTGTACGGTATGGCTTCTTACTACCCGTGCGTGGTATTTCTCTTTTTCTCCTTTTCCCGAATCGGATGGAGAAACATAAAAATCAAATAGAATTGGCATGTTTCATATAGTTTTATAGGTATCTTTTCACCCTTGTGAAACTTTCGCCTGACTGATATGAAGCGTTCGTTTCACCTAAGTAGGGCAATATATTCACCTTTGTGAGGCGATTATAACGTAGGCATATTTCCTTTTATCTTCAGTTTGTCGTGAGATTTTGCTAGACGGTTATGCAGACTGTTGGAGATATGTAATACGTTATATCTACCAAAGATATAAATTAAAAACTAGATGACGACATATATAAAAAATATTTAATTCATCAAACTATATAGTTTTTGTACTTCCTTTTCATTTCCGTAATCGTGTTCCTTCAAGTAACTGACTATATTTTGTTGTAATTCTTTGTTTTTGATAAATTGAGCTATTTTATGGGCACAGCCGGCATTATCTTGTGGAACGATTATTCCGTCGATACCATGCTTGATTTGGCTGTGCGCTGTGGGATAGTTGGCTACGATAACCGGTTTGCATAATATTTGTGCTTCGCGTACGGTAACTGCATTTCCTTCAAATCGGGAAGGCTGTACATAAATGTCGCATTCCTTGATAAATGGATAAGGATTTTCCTGTTTACCAAGTAGGATAACGCGGCTTTCCATTTTTGCTTCCTTTATTTTCTCTTTTATCAGATTTTCATCCCCACCATAACCTACGATATACCAGTACACATCACATCCTTCCTGCATTATTCGGCGGCATATATCGGGTACATTATCAAAGTTTTTGGCAAAGGTAAAACGTCCTACAGAAAGCAGATTGATCCGTCCATTTTGGGTGGAAAAGTTAACCTTACCAGCCAACGCTTTTTGTCTGACCGTTTGTGGGGAAAGAATATTGGCTATTCCGATAATCTTTCCTGCCAAAGTTGGAAATACCTTCAGGAACGCACGTGTCACATCTTCCGATATCGAAACAATGTGATCGAACTGACTCCACACCTTTATCTCCTTTTCCACATTCACACTGATTTTCGTATAATCCGTATGAATCCATGCCAGCTTTTTCTTGGCTTTTACCTTATTTAGTACAATGTTGTGCGGTGTCAGGAAGCTGATGGCAAGGTCATATTCTGTGTTCGGATTGATATCTGGCAACAGTGGAGTGACCGCATCGAATACATATTGCAGGATAGCTGAGCCTTCTTTCAGCTGATTCTTTTTGGCATATCGGGCAAACTGATACTTTGCCCATAGTCTGGCGAGGGCAATATCAGGGAATCCTTTCTGTATCGCTTCCTTAATCAGCTTTTCGATGACATCATACTTCTTGATTTCCGGTAATAAGTTGATCTTATTTGGAACTTGTTTCAATAGTTCTCCCCGATGGCTGTAAAGAAACAAATCAACATCGTACAGTTCTGTATCGATTGCATTGAGCAGACCGATTAGGCTTATTTCTGCTCCTCCAATTTCTAAATAATGTATGGCTATGAAAATGCGTTTTTTCATGCGTTATTATGAAAGTAAATTTTTGATCTTACGTAAGCTCCTGAATGATGCTTTATAAAAAATGATTGCAAAGAAAGACTTACGTTTGTATGCTTGATAGAATAATTTCTGTTCTATTCCCATTGGAAAATTTTCCATAAAATCAAGACATTGAATTACTTCTTTTCTATTTAAGATATTTAATATTTCTTTTTTCTGCTCAGAGCGATTCTTATGAGCATCGGGATGAAAGGTATTAAATAAGATAGAAGCTTCTATTCCAGCATATAATCTTCTATAAGTATACTCTTCTAATCGTTTGTCTTGTATTCCCCAAGCAGTGATGAAAGACTGGAATTGATTATATACAGAAATATAGATGTTTATTCTGTCTGATATATACTTGGAACGATTGTTACCGCTGTTGTAAATGTAATAAGTGTATAATAACTCAGAGGATATATAGACATTGTTCAGCAATGGATAAAACTGTAAGTTGAACCCTTCATCTTGCTGAATTCGCTGGTTACCAAAACGAAATCCATATTTCTCAATGAAAGAACGTCGGTAAAATTTATTCCAAGCAAAACCATTTCCATTCGGAACGAAGAGTAGTTCATCTACAAAGATGGATTTTAGTGTTTCGTTGTCATGAATTTCTCGTTCTTCAAATCGTACCTCTTCAGACAAGTGTAAATGCGGTGTAATGCAATGGTAGCCGAATATATTTACATCGCTTCCGTATGTTTCCATCCAATAGATATTTTTTTCAACTAGTCGAGTATCAGCATCATCATCTACATCGTAAAACCAAACATAATCTCCTTGTGCTTCATCGAGTCCGGCATTTCGGGCACTTCCTAATCCTCCATTAGCTTTTCTTACTAATCGGATACGCTGGTCACTTTTTTTCAATTCCTCACATAGCAGATAGGTATTGTCCGTTGAACCGTCATCTACAAGTATGATTTCTAGATTCCGATAGCTTTGTTGAAGGATACATGCCAACTTTTTCTTTTGAAGGAAAAAGGCTACATTATACAGACAGATAATAATGCTTACTAGAGGTGTATTATTTTTCATATCCGTAATAAACTTTAAACCAGTCAATGAATTTACGTACACCTTCTTCTACGGAAGTTTTTGGCAGATATCCAAAATCGTTAATCATTTCCGTCATATCCGAGTAGGTTTCTTGTACATCGCCTGCTTGCATCGGAAGATATTCTTTTTGCGCTTCTTTTCCGATAGCTGTTTCAAACGCATTGATATACTCCATCAGAGTCACTGGGTGCTGGTTGCCGATATTATATAAAGCGTAAGGAGCAGAAGAAGAAGCCGGGTCCATTCTCTGATTATCCCACTCTGGATTTTTAGTCGGTATTTTATCGATAACTTTCATAACGCCGTTTACAATGTCATCTATATAAGTGAAATCACGGCGCATTTTACCGTAATTGAAAATCTTAAGAGGCTCATTTTTGAAAATGGCATGTGCAAATAGGGAGGGGGACATATCCGGCCTTCCGTAAGGACCGTAGACAGTGAAGAATCTTAGTCCTGTTACTGGTATGTTATATAGATAACTGTATGTATGTGCCATCAGTTCATTCGATTTTTTGGTTGCCGCATAGAGACTTACTGGATGAGAAATGTCGTCATGAACTGAAAAAGGAGTTTTACCATTTAGTCCGTAAACACTGCTTGAACTTGCATATACCAAATGCTTGACCGGATAATGTCTACAAGCTTCAAGCAGATTAAGAAAAGCGGAGATGTTACTATGGATATATGCTTCCGGATTGATTAATGAGTATCTTACTCCAGCTTGTGCCGCAAGGTTGATAACGATATCAAACTTTTCTCCTTGGAAGAGATTCTGTAAAATCTCTTTGTTGGCAAGGTCGGTATAGATGAATTGATATCCTGGAAACGTTCGGCTGTTACAAAGTTTGTTGTTTGCGATATCATTAGAGTTGATTCCCAATAATTCCAGTCTGTCTTTTTTCAGTTGAACGTCGTAATAATCGTTGAGGTTATCTAAACCTATAATGTGATTGTCTTTTATAGTTAATAAAGCTTTGGACAGGTGATAGCCGATAAAGCCTGCTCCTCCCGTAATTAATATTTTCATATAAATAATTTACTGTTTGAATATAGGTAACTCGTCAATTAAACTTAAGCCTGCTATATAGTTATTCAGGCGTTGTGAGTAGTGATTACGTATGTTTTCCTCATGTTTCATCAGCCAGTCAAAAGCTTCTGAAAGTTCTTCTTTTCTGGATAAGGCATTTACCGGTAATACGTAATTTTTTGCTGTGCCAAACAAATCAGAAGCAATGCCGACAGCTTTAACGGAATATCCGACAACAAGTGTAGGTACTCCGGTAGAGTAGCCCGCTATGGAGGCATGAGTACGTGCTGCTATCAGGAAACGACAGCGACTGATATATCCTTTCAGTTCCATGGCATTGCAATCTTCTAGTAGAATGACTCTATCAGAGTTTATATATTTCTGATAGAGCATATTCAATGTTGACCTGTCATCATTGTGACTCCATACGACATGGGGAATAAGAGCAATATGGAGGTCGGTATGCTGTAGAATAAATGCTATCAGATTCTCATAGTTGGCATATGTAATGCCTTTGTTGCTTTCATAGCCTGAAATAAGGGGGCTTAGATTGATACCAACTGTGTTGGTCGGGCTGAATCCTTCCGGTAACTCGCTTTCTATCTTTTTGAGTTTGAATGCCGTATCGGGAATAAGATAAAGATTCTTGATGCCACTTTCTTTAAGGGCTTTGTAAGTGATACTTTCACGGGCTGTAATCAGCTGGTATTTGTTTAGATGCTCTATTAAGCGTTTATTAATCCGGTGGGGATCAATGGAGCACCCCCACAAAATGCAAGGAATCTTATGGGAGATAAACATATCATTTAATACCCCGAATTGTTCCGCAAAACCTTTATAGCAATAGTTATCACCTCCTATGGCTATGGCTATATCTGTATCACCTGATTTCCTGATGGCATTCCGATAAATGCTTTTGTAATAAATACGTTCATCGTGCGTGAGCTTCATCTTCAGTTTATACAAGAATCCTTGTAGGCCTATCGGTAAAGTATCTTGGGAAGATTCTATCCGAGCGATTTCATTCAAGCCATATTTTAAGTCTTCTTCAGGCCGTTCGGATAGAAGAGTGAACTTATTTCCTTTTTCCAGTGATTGGATGGTAGAACGCGCTAAAGCTTCACAACCGTGATTGGCACTTCCTCCATGAGCATAAAGTGATAGGTTCATATTCGTTTTCTAATGGATAAATAACTTTTCCAAATGTGTATATATAGATATAGCAAAAATATTTGCTTTTTGAGAATCAGTGATTTCAGTTGTCTGAATTTAGTCTGATAAGTTTGTAAACTTGTCAGTATATCAGGGTGCTCTTCCAATAAACTAATGGAATGGCGGATATCCGATAAGGTAACTGTTGGCATTTCCAGAAACATAGCCAGAGCAAGTCCGTTTATCGCTTGTGCAATGAGTTGCTGGTTTTCTGTTGTAAGGCAGTTATGTTGTTGGAGTATCCTTTGGCATTTTAAATGTATTTCAATCATTCCGATGAAATTTACATGCTTTATCATAGTGCCGGAGGAATATGCTGTACCTGTTACATAGTGATATCCGGTTTCAGAAAACAGACAGACTGTTTGAGCATAATCATAATAACTTAAAAAGAAATCATAATCTTCCAGCTGCTTGATTGTTTGATTAAAACATATATTGTTTTTTCGGATTATTTCTTGTCGTAAGAGTTTGTTGGATATATAGCCATATAACCCTCTTTGGGTTTTGTATTGTTCTTTAACAAAAGCTTTTAAAAATTCTTCTTGTGTCAGGATGCTATTGAGTGAAGGCGTCAGAGAATACTGCCCATTTTCAGTTTCTTTGGTAATTCCCCATATATAGATATCTGCATTTTCTTGCTCTGTATGATGCATGACACGTTGCAAATAATCTGCTTCAATCCAATCGTCAGCATCGATAAATAGGATGAATTCTCCTTGTGCCATAGCGATTCCTCGATTGCGTGCAGCCGAAACACCGCTATTAGGAAATGTATATACCTTAATGCGTTGGTCGATAGTCTGGTATCTTTGCGCTATTTCCTCGGAGTTATCTGTCGATCCGTCATTGATCAATATCACTTCCAGATTTTTATAACTTTGGTCGATGATGGAAGTCAGACATTTTACCAGATAGTTGCCTTTATTGTAAACCGGTATGATGATAGAGAGTGTTGGATTCTTCATCTTTTTATCTTTTGAATTATTGAATAAAGACGGAAGAAAAGCTTGAAGCATAAAGGACTTATACGTGCTGATGTAAGCATTATTTTCTGTTTAAACAGAATATATGGATTATGTATGGCTGATGAATAATAACATTTAATATGATTGAATATTTCCTGTTTTTTAGGGATGTATTGTTTTTCTGTATTTTCAATTGACATACCAAGAAGCTTGAGTAGTGTAGTCATAAATACGAATTCAGCAGCTGGTTTCCACGCAGGATGTTTTTGTTCCATATATTGCATGACTTCCAATGTATTGTCTATTTGGTCAAACTTTCTTAAATTCAGTGGTGAAGTACATATACTGTTTTCTCTTATGCAATAATTGTATAATTTGTTATAATTAATGGCAATCTTATCACACATGTCGTATATGTACATGGTTATAGGATAGTCTTCATTTGTTTTTCCCTGAGGATATCGTATTGTTTCAAATAAAGAACGTTCATATAGTTTGGTCCAGGCAGCCCACCAAACATTTTTAGTCATGCTGAAAAGTATTACATCTTCTTTATTCTTACATATTGTGGGTAAATTCTTATCAATTGTAGGAATATTGCCGTAACACATATTGGCGTGACAAAAAGCAAGTCGGGTGTGGTAAGTGCAAATATCCTTATATAGTCTTTCGTACATTTCTGGATGGATGCAATCATCACTGTCTACGAAACCAATATATTCTCCTGAACATCGATTAAGCCCACTGTTACGGGCTGCGGACAGGCCTCCGTTTTCTTGATGAATCACAAGAATCCGTTTATCTTTTTGTGCATATTCATCGCAGATGCGTCCACAGTTATCAGGAGAACCGTCATCAACAAGTATAATTTCCAAATTAGGGTAAGTTTGGTTACGGATACTGTTAATACATCGGTGCAGATAAGGCTCTACTTTATATATAGGGACGATAACGGAAATCAGTGGTAAGTTTTGTTCCATTTACAATCTGTATTTTATTTATTGAAGTTTGTTAAAGAAAAGAGGTATAGAGTTTTGTTGACATGATAAGCAAACATTTGCTCTCAATACCAAAGTTCATTTTATGTAGTATATATCATAAGGAGTGATAGAATTGGTTGGAATATCAAACGTTTTTAATTGAAGTAGAGTTTATGAATATTTCTTTTTTAAAATAATGGTTTGAAAAAAGTATGAATGTCGCGTATTAGATAACTTTTATTTCCTATATAATATTTTACTGATTCTATTCTTAATAATGGTGAAAGTTTTATCACGTACTTCTTTAGAAAAGCCATAATAATAAGCAAATATGCATAAAGACAAAGTTGAGACGAGTGTTACTGTACACAGGCGTATGAAACCAGAAGGCATAATCGAATGGATTATAAAAGGAACTGGAAATGACAGTACAGATACCAATATACATCTTCCGTAAACCTGTAAAAGATAGTCTTTAATGGAATAGTCTAAATATTTTTTAAGAACAAAACAAGCTACAAATTCTGCTAATAGTGTCATAATTAGGGTAATAACAAATACGGATATAGGTGAGTAGCCTAGTTTGAGAAAGAAGTAGGATACAGGTAAAGTAAGGCATAAAATGACTCCGACTGTAAGATTGGATAATTTAATTTCTCCTGTAGCGTGTAGCACTGTTACACGCAATGATTTGATACTCCATGTGAGGCTATTGGCAATAATCAAGATTGCGAAGGTAACAGTATACTCTGGATATTCACCTAACCATAGAGTCAGGACATAATCCAATTCTATACATAGTGGTAAGGCAAATAAATATAAGAGAAAATAAGAAAGGTTGCTGGTCTGATAAACAAGACGCATCATTTCTTGAATATTCCCTTCTGCGTATAATTTGATAATTTGCGGTTTGGATGCTACAACAAAATTGCTGGAAAACTGTACAATGGCTCCTTGAACGGTCATTGCGATTCCTCGGGCAGCATTTACTATCGGACCAAAAAACATATTCAACAGCATATTCAACCCTTGACCTTGTGCCAATGTAGAAAGACTTCCTAGGAAATCCCAAAAAGAATAACTGAACATCTGTAAGTACAGTTTTTTTTCTTTGTGGAATTCAAAATGTGCTTCTGCAAAATTCTTCCGACAATATAAGATGTTGAATGCTTGATAAAGCATACTTGTTAACAGACCACCTGCGGCCCAGAAAATCAGTTTATCATAAGCGATATACTGAAGTATGATGACTAGAGCTAGTTTAAGCAATACATCGAATATGGATAAATACGCGTAAACACCCATTTTTTCGTGTGCCATAATTAAGGAATTAAAAGGGACCAGAATAATTCCTAAACAGGTTCCAATAATGGAAAACTGGTATACGGCAATGGCCGCTGACATTCTGATTTCTGGTATGACTAGTTTATGATAAAGAAACCATAAACCAATTGTTTCACATAAAATCAAAATGATAAGAGAAAGAATTAGATGATTAATAAACGCAGCGTTAAAGATTTTTTTTAATGAAGTCTGGTTATTTTTACCTAATTCAAAAGTAAGAAATCGTTGAGTTGCTCCACTTAATGCTCCATTCATAAACGTGAAAAGAGAGGTAATACCGCCTACAACCGCCATGATTCCATAATCTTCTTCTCCTAGGACTTGTAATACAATGCGTGAGGTGTATAGAGATATTAGCATGGATATCCCCATACGAATATAAAGTAATAGCGTATTTTTGTAAATGCGTAGGTTATTTGCTTGCGACATGGATGCTATTTTAAAATATTATAATAAAAAGCAAAAGCATAGAATACTAATAAGGCTGCTCCCAATATTTTTTCATGGTTTTTCCAAAAGCGCTGTTTTATAAAAGGATAGATTAAGATAATGGGCATAATGAACCAGGAAATTTGGGCAAATCTGTTGCTGTATATGGCACGGATAACTAAGACCCAAAAAGCATTGCTGATAAGAAATATGTTATATAGCCAATGGTAATATTCATCACGGAAGTTGCGACGGAAAATAAAATAGTAACCAACAAATACCCCCATGGCACTATAAATCAGAAAGTCCCATCGGAAAGTCATACTCATTTGTATTATTTCTCCAATTTGTCCACTTCCCGTAAGATAATCGGTTAGACGGTCGTCTTCACCTAAAATACCTGTTGCAACAATGTAATTCTGTATGCGCATGCCGACTGTATAAGATATTCCTACACATCCTATCCATACTAATAAGTATATATAACTGTTTTTTATAAACCATGCAATAAAGGCTGCACCAACCAAAAGTAAGCATGATTTATGAATCCCAACAGATAAGATACAGAGTATAATAGCTACGGGGAGTCGATTTATATATGTAACTGCCAGAATGAATAAAGAAGCTCCCATACCGTTTCGAACACCATTGACTCCATAAGCCCAAAAGGTAAACATGCTGAATACGACTAACAATGGGATATAGTAATAGGATTTGAAAATACGTTGCATGGCGAGCCACAAACTTCCTACGTAAATGAAGGCACACAACAGAAAGAACGTATGGATATCACTAAATTTAGCGAACCAGGCATGTAAATTATAAAAAACACAGTCTGTTCCCCATTTCCAAACAAAAGGTTCAGAAGAGCGTTGTATATTAAAAAAACCATTGGCGTAATTTACTGTGTCTCCAAAATAGGATGATATGGGACGTAGTCCCATATAAAAAATTAGTAGTACAGTAAAAAGAACTCCCCATACGGCATTCATACTGACAATGTTTTTGTGTAATATAATACCTGTATTGCATTGCCAAAAGGCAATCAGTACAAGTATGAGAATGCTGTAATCGAAAAAGGGCGTATAATCTACTAAGGGTATAAAATCTATCATAACGGGGTTATAATTGTATATTGGATCCGGTGGTCGCTCCAAGGATTGCTATATAAGTGATAAGATGATGTCTTCAGTTCTGGGGCACAGAGTGTATAATCAATACGGAATAGGTTACGTGCTGGCTGATATGTTCCTCCCCAACCGTTTCCAGTTTCAAGAAAACAGTCGTTTAGTTGGGTAGTCAGTTTCCGGTAAGCATACGATATGGGTGTATCGTTCAGGTCGCCGCATACGATAACGGGATGTGGGCTGGAAGCTACTGCTTCTGTCATCAACTGTGCCTGACGGTTCCGTTCCTTGGCGTTGAGCTGATAGGTATGCAGCAGATTATTCCCCTGGAATGCTGGTGTCATGCCGGTAGTCTGCAAGTGTATGTTGAATAAACGAATGATTCTTCCCTCATATTGCAGGTCTATTTGCAACACTTTGTTATAGCTATTAGGAAAGTAATATTCTTTCATATTCGATAAGGGAAAACGGCTGTATATTGCCAAATTCAAGACTTCGTCTTCCCGGCTGTTGAATATCCGATAGGGATATCCGAAAACTGCCGAAATACTGTCACGATTTAAAAGAATATCGTGTGGACGTTCTTGTAAGCAGATGATATCGGGATGGAGATTCCGGATGAAAGTGGCACTTGCTTGTAAGGTGTCTTTGTTCAACTGAAAGCCTTCCGCATTCCAACTGACGAGGCGTAACGAATGGGAAGTCGATTTATCTGTTTCAAAAGATACAGCCCATGATTTTCCACAAAGAAACAGGTTGATAAGGCAAGCCGTGCCAAACAACAGGCTAATGTCTTTATTCCGATAAAAGACTGCGATAATCGTTGCCAGTATACTGAATACAGCTAGCGGTATAACCAACAGCCCCAATGGAGCAAGATAGCCGGCAACTACCGGAGAGCACCAGGGCATGGCAGCAGTCAACAAAGCCAAAAGAACCGTAAAACCTGCCAGGATGTAACTAAATCGCTTCATTGTTTGCTATCAGTATGCTGAGGGCATCCAGCTGCTCGCTAGTGAGTTTCATACTTTCATGGAAGCATATCGCTCCAGGTGGTGTAAATCGCTTCCTACATAACTGTACATGCCTCCCGCAAGGATGCTTTCTGCCGCATGGCGTGCACCGGGACCGTAATAGCCGGATAAGGACATCAGGTTCAGTTGTAAGCGATAACCGTCGGTATTGTACAACTGGCGGTAATCGTCCATATCCATGTAAGTATAACGTTCCGGATGGGCGATAATGGGGAAATAGCCGTTTTGCTTGACACTGGCAAGTATCTCTTTCATGCCGACAGGCGGAAGCATATAAGAGGTTTCTACAAGCAGATGGCTTTTGCCCAATGGAAGTACTTCAGCAGGCAGCTTGGAAGTGAACTGTGCGTCCATCATGTATTCGCCTGCCTGATGCAACCGGATAGGACCCTTGTAATAATTCTGGAAGGCTTCGAAACGTTCGGTCAGGTAAGCTGTAGTATTGCGTTGCATATCGGACATGACGTGGGGAGTCAGCCATACAGAGGTAATTCCCAGATTTTCTAGAAACTGAAGCAGATCCAGGGAGGTTACTCTGTCGGGAGAACCGTCATCTACTCCCGGAAGAATGTGGGAGTGGATGTCGGTCATACCTTTCAGAATACCCGACTTAACCAGATTGTGTTTTTTCTTAAAGCTGAAAAACATATGCTTTCGTCGGTTTACGGGTTATTTTTTCCAGAACTGATACCATTTGTGTGATTTGTTCTCGTAGCCATAACCGTAGCCATAACCATAACCATATCCGTAGCCGTTATTGTTGACATGAGCGCCATTTAGGATAATGGACATATTCTTGAGCTGGCCGGTACGGTAAATCTTTTCCAGATCGGGTAGCATACGGCGGTCAAAGCGATCGGCACGGATAACGAAGATAGTCAGATCGGCAATGCGGTTAGTGATGGCTGCATCGGCGATGATACCTACCGGTACGTTGTCGACAATGATATAGTCGTATTGCTTGCGCAACGTTTCAATCATATTTTCCAGACGTTCGCTAAGCAACAGTTCTGCCGGGTTGGGTGCTACAGGTCCTGCCGGAATGATATCCAGATTTTCTACCAGCTCATCGTGCTTGATGATTTCCGACAACTCAGCACTGCCGGACAGGTAAGAAGTCATACCTTTGTCGTGGTGGTGGATATGGGAACTAAGGGTACCCTTACGGATATCGAGGTCGATCAGAATCACTTTTTTTTCCGTCTGTGCCATACTAGCCGCGAGGTTACTGCATACAAAGGTTTTACCGGCTCCTGGCCCGAAGGAGCTGAAAGTTACTACCTGCAAGTCCTTGCTCTTTACACGCATGAATTCCATGTTGGTACGAACGATACGGAAGGCCTCGGAAGCGATGTCACGTCCCTGACTGCGGACAATAATACCTTTTTTGCCCTTTGCACTAGGTTCTTTTTTGCTTTTCGACAAAGGAATTTCGCCCAAAAACGGTACGCTAAGGTTGTCTTCAATGTCCTTGCGGGTGTGTACCTTGGTATCGAAGAACATAAAGGCAAGCAGAATGATAGCTGGTAAAGCGATTCCTTTCATGACTCCTCCCATGATGATATTTCTGCCATTGGGAGTATAAGGTAAATCGCTACCTCCTGCTGGATCGAGTACACGGACATCGGTTTCGGTAGTCGCCTGACTGAGTGCGTTCTCCTCACGTTTGTTAAGCAGGTAAAGGTACAACTCTTCCTTGATACGCTGCTGACGTTCGATGGACAGCATCTGGCGCTGCTGGGTCGGAATGCTGGCGATGCGGCGCTGTGCTTCGGTGGTACGGTTCCGGGCTTCCTTCAGTTTGGCATTAATGCTGACAATCAGGTTGTCGATATCACGTATAATGTTCTGACGGATGGCAAGCAGGGTATTGTTCAGTTCCTGTACTACCGGGTTCTTGTTGCTGCTGTTTTTGACAAGCTTGTCACGCTTCAGCTTGTTGGTATTGTATTGTACAATCTGTGCCTCGATATTGGCATCAGCGATTCCAGTGTTTGACGGAATCAAACCAGTAATTTTAGACGGATCGATAAGGAACTGCTTGATGTAGTTTGCCATTTCAATCTGAAGTTCCATTTCGGTAACCTGTGTGCCATATTGCTGTTTGTCGGAAACAGACATACTTGCCGAAGAGGTTACATCAATCATCTCGTGTTGGCGTTTATAGTTCTCAATTTCCGATTCTACTCCACCCAGTTCCTTTTCGATGATAATCAGACGTTCGTTGATGAACTGAGAGGTATTGATGGCTATCTGGTTCTTGTCTTTGATAGTTTCTTCGTTATAGACCGTAATAAGCATATTTAGTACATCTTCGGCACGCACGGTAGAATAGTCATTGATGCTAAGATACAGGATGGAAGCATCATTTTCTGCCTGACTGATGCTTAGGTTAGAACCGAACAGGCTTGCCATGTTATCGATGCTGTTCTTCTTGACACTGACGGTAGTACCGAACCATTTATTTGTATAATAAAGTGTAGGGCTTACCACTAATTTACCGATAGGAGTCGGGATGGTGTCATTGAGTTTGGCTGTCAGAGTCTTTCCGGCATCCGGTATCATATCACCACCAAAGGCTGTCAGTCGAACTTCATGGTCGTTGACAGGAGTTGCATCTACAGATAAGGTTTGGTAATCTTCCGATTCGACGAATGATACTCGTATGGGAGCTTGTGTATACAGTTCCTTTTCACGGAGTCCGTCGGTAATCATGTAACTGATGTTGGCATTCAGGCGGCTGACTACCTCCCGCATTAGGTTATGTGACTGAAACTGGAGAATTTCGTTGGAGACATTTGTGGAAGAAATCGTTTGAAAACGTTCCAGCCCATCATATTTTCGCTGATTGGCATTTTTAATCATGACCGTTGCCGAACGGGAATATTTGAACGGAGTCTTGGCATACTGGTACCAGGCATATCCTCCGAACAAGGCTACCGACAGGACAAACCAGTACCAGCGGTTGAGCAGGTACATCACCATGTCCATCGGATTGATATTGAAACCGCTTCCACTGATATTCTTATCGGGGGAAAGGTCTTTCTGTTCACTCATTTGTATCATATTTATCTAGTTAAGATTGCTTGTTATTTTACGGCCAATACCACCAGTGAAGTGATAGTTGTAATGAAGGAAATAATCATGCTGAAGGTGCTTATAGCACGTTGGGCATTGTCACGTGTTTTTATGGCAGAGGGTTCTACATATACAATATCGTTCTGTTGTAAATAATAACAGGGAGAATTGAACACATCTTTCGAGCGGAGGTCGTGGAACATGATTCTACGTTTGTTTCCGTATTCACGGATAACTGCTACGCGGTCTACACGTCCTTCATCGGAAATATCACCGGCTTTAGCTATGGCTTCTAGTAGAGTAATACGATCTCCATTAATATCGTATATACCAGGACTCCCTACTTCACCCAATACGGTAATTTTGAAATTCAGGAAGTTGACCATGACGATAGGATCTTTAATCAGGTCTTCATCAATCAGGCGCTGTTTGATCATTTCGGTGACCTGTCCACGGGTACGTCCTTCTACTTTCAGCTTGCCCAAAATGGGAAAGTCTATTTCACCGTTTACATCAACCAAATATCCTTTACTTGCACTTTCGTTACTCCCTATATTCGAAGTGGAAATACTACCATTAGGACCTATACTGTAATTACTGCTGCCGGGTAGATTAAAGGGAAGGGTAAGTTCTGGGTTCTTGCAGCTGACGGTAATGCTGAGACGGTCGTCTCGATGAATGACTGCTTCGTATTTTTGGTAAACAGGGTATTCTTTGAGTTCTTCCATGTCACGAAGATAAGTCAAATCTTTTCTTGTAGCACATGACGAGAGAAGCAATACTGTAAGTAAGAAGAATAAAAGAGTTGATTTGTTCATAAATGTTTTTTACTGTTTATTAGGGTTCTACTGTTTGTTGTTTTTTTTCGTTTAATCGGATGACTGAATCACACCGTTTCATCACTCGTGGATCGTGGGTGACAAAGATAATGGTTTTTTCTTTTCCTTCCGCTAAAATGTTGTTTATTAACTTTGTAGTGGTGTCGCAGTCGAGGGCGGAAGAGGCCTCGTCGAACAGCCAGATATTGCCCGGACGGAGTAGGGCGCGGGCGATGGAGATACGTTGTGCCTGTCCTTCGGACAAGCCGTAGCCGTGTTCACCGACACGGGTATGAATTCCTTCGGGCAAATCAAAGACAAAGTCGGCACATGCCGTGCGTAATACCTGTTCTACGTCTGCGTCGCTGCACTCGGGAGCTCCCAAAAGTACATTTTCACGAACAGTTCCACTAAGCAGAGTATTTCCCTGGGGTACATACATGAAATTTACCCGGGTGGCGGAAGTGTCCGAATAAATTGAACCGTCTGCCGCTACCAGGTTTACCTGTCCCTGGTCGGGACGGATAAGTGCCAGCATCAGGCGGATGATGGTGGTTTTTCCCGTACCGGTAGGACCGGCAACAGCTGTAGAGGTACCGGGACGGAATACGGCAGAAAAATTATGCAGGACAGGTTGCCCCGGTTCATAGCCGAAAGTAACCTGATTGAATTCCAGCGTAAGCGGGCTGTCGACATATACCGGAGTTTCGTCCGGTTCTACATCTTCGAAGAGTTCCATCAGTCGCTCGACAGACGCCCAGCCACGTACTAGTGCGGGAGGAATACCAATCAGTCCGAGGAAAGGTCCTTGTACCTGTCCGACCAGTTGCAGGAATGCCGTCATGGTACCGAAGGTAATTTCCTGATGTTCCAACCGGTAGATACCCCAGAGGAAGGCACACAGGTAACCACCTCCGAATACAAAGCCCATGACTCCCTGCGAAAAGGTGGAAAACTTGATCTGTTCCATACCGAGGTTGAACAGCTTTTCCTGCGATTCATGAAGCTTTTGCTTGCGGTAGTCGGTTGCTCCCAGCGAACGTACCAGCACACGCTGTGACAGGTTTTCCTGCATGACCGAACCCATTTCGCTGCTCATGGCCTTTTGTGCCTTGCTCAGCTCACGCACCTTGCGGAAATAAATTTTCGATAACAGCACCAGCGGGGTAGCTCCCAGAATGAACCAGGCAAGCCGGGGTTCCAGTGCCCACAAGAAAATAAAGGAACCAATCAGCTGAAGGCTGGTGATGAGCAGGTTGGGAAGTATGCCCATACCCATGCTGAGTACTTCGGAAGCATCGCTGTTGATACGCGTGAGCAGGTCGCCGGTATGCCATTTCTGTCCGCTTTTCCAGGAACACATCATCAGGGCGTCCGACAGCGAGTTCTGCATGCGGATGCCGATACGCATGTTGATTTTCCCGAAAATCCAGGGAGAAATCAGCTTGACTGCCATGCCGAAGAAGAAGAAAAAGACTACGACACCTGCCGCCATCCAGACATTTCCTTCACGGGCGCCGGTTACAATGTCGATAATCCATTTGGAAAGCCAGACATTGAACAGTGACATCCCAACGCCGAAGATTCCCGAAAAGATGGAGAATGTAATCAGCCAGTGGTATCCCTGCGTAACCTGAAGTACCCAGCGCATGGCTTTGCGCCCGATGGCGTATTGCTGCGAGAGATTCTCTTTGGTAAGTTTACTTAGTATTTTTTTCAGTATGGTTTTCATGCTTGATAAAGAGTTCTTTGATGCGTCTGGCTGTAAGCAATGTAGGCCACCAGAAGGTTTCTGCCGGCGCATATGTGAAAAACAGTTGTGCTTTGCGGGCTATCTGGCGACTTGTGTACAGCTTGTTTTTCCATTTTCCCTCCGGACGTTCCCCTTTCCGTTCGTCGTAAAAACCGAAATTGCCGCTTTCCCATATTTCGGTCATCAGGGTTTCGGTATTGTGATGTTTACGGAAAGGAACGTAGGACTCATCCAGTCCCAAGTGCTCAACTAAGAAAGAATAAAGCAGGCAAGACCATTTCCAGATGCCGAAGCGATGACACAGACGCTCCAATTCCTGTTTGTCCGTTTCCTGTGCCAGTCCTTTCAACAGGATGGCAGCGTCGCATAACTGGCGCAAGCCGATACCTTCGTTGAGCAGGTGCTTCAGGATATGTGTGGAAACCAGCAGGTGGTGTGCTTCCGGAGTAGGAACACTAATTGGAGTCTCCTGATAGACCGGCTTGATTTCGGGGGCAACCGTGCAGAATACGTTTTTCTCCCATTCACGCAGTGATTTGTGGATCAGCGGGCTATGCAGCTCAATCAGCTCCGGATGCAGTTCGATTACGACCTGACCGATGAGGCAGGAGGCATCGTCGTTGCCTCCATACTTGACATATACGCCGGATTCTTCCAGTTTTTTGGCGGTCTGTCGTACAGCCTCTGGGCTACCGAAATACAAATCGATATCCCCGCATACACGATGAAGCGGATTGGGGTAATAACAGCTCAGGGCAAGTCCCTTGATGACTTCGAAAGGAACGGCCGGTTCAGCGGTAAAGAAACGGTTCAACGCACAAAGTACCTGAATGTGCTGCTGGTTGATACGTTCCCACTGATCGACATCAACCGTCCATCGCAGAATGAGCGCGTGAGGAGGACGCAAAGGTTTGGGCAGAAGCAACATGCCATCGTAAACGATGCCCTGTACTGCCTGCCGGCGGCTGTGGATATAAAGTGCCTGCCATTCCTCGGGTGACAGTGGAAAATACTTCTCTGCATCCTCCCTGACTCCCCAAAGTCCTTGACGAATCAGAAAGAACAAGGCATCCTTTATGCGGGTGATACCGTTCATGCCAGCAGACCGTTTTTCTGCCATTGTGCGCATATTTCGTGAACATCAGTTGTAGCTGTTTCACGGTCGACATCGTACTCATCGCACAGGCAGTCTACCAGATAGGCTTCGTCAAATTCTTTACCTTCAGCCTGCTGCCACAACCATGCGGCCGTTTCGTTCAGGGTAAGAATCTGAGTCATGTCCATGGTTTCACTGAAAGGATTGACTATCATGTATTCTCCCGCCACTTCGCGGAGGATAAGATTTTCGTTGAGTTTCATAATCAGTTGTTGGTTGTTATTGATTTTTTTATTCTAAAGCAGCCCGACAAGACTCATCAGCTGGCTTTCGGGCGAGAAACTGTTTTTACCACGGTAGTAGCGGGTAACTACAGCGATAATCCGCGAACGGTCTGTTTCAGTTACCAGTTCAGTCCGGACGGCTGAATCATGCCGTGTTGTAACAATTGCATGACGAAGCCAGAGGCATCTGCCGCAGCTGTTTCACGATCGATCTCGTATTCGTCGAGAATCATGTCGACCAGTTGGTTGAAATCGGCTGCTTCTTCGATATGTTCCCAAATAAAAGCAGCTGTATCGGTAAGGCTGATCATGCCGTTGAAATCGTGTGCAGTTTCTTCAGAAGGAATCAGTACGGTTTCGCCGGCAATGGTACGTGATATAAAGGATTTAATTTTTTTCATTTGTTGGCAGTTATCAGTTGTTGGTACAGGGTATCCACCGCTTCACGGCTGATGTTGCAAGCATACGTAAAGCAGGGTAAGGTAGAAACCAGGGAGTCGGCAAAAGTCATTGCTGCATCCGTAAATTCACGGTTCCAGTAATTGACCGTAAGCTGTTCGAGTACACGCCTGAACGTGAGTATTTTCTTTTCTTCTATCAATCTATTCTCGGGAGCCTGCTGCAACAGTACTACAGCACGTACTTCTCGGCGCTCGTTGTGACAAATACCGCTTGAACCGCATATCGGCCAGCCATTGGCATAAAATGTATTGCCTTCACGGCTTAATAGACATTTGTCTCCGTTTAAAACTTTTGCCTGATCGGGCAGGTGTTGACACCACAAGTTGGTGTGAGTGCTCTTTCCTATTCCGCTGGGGCCGCTGAACAGAATTGCTTTTCCTTCAAAATCGAGGTAGGAACAGTGGAAGACGAAGGAATTCTGTAAGATCAGATGCTTTTCGAGAGCCAGCATCGAGTGTAAAATGGTATCGGTATTCAGCAGGGAGGTATATGCTGGGTTGAAATAAATTTCCGTATGATTGGAATCGGTTTCTTCCAGATAGGCGTAGGCAGCCTGTCCGTCGGGAAGAATCAACAGGCGTGATTCCAGTCCTGATGGTTGCCGGAAAACAAGGATGTCCGGTTTCCGGTATACGGGTGGTATGTTTGGCAAACGAGGCTGTCGGTCTGTATGAAATGTATAATATAAATCTGCCTCTTCGAAGGTTGATTCAAAGAGCAGGGTATTTGCCGGAAGATGTACTCTGTCGATGCCTTCCAGCTGTATATGTAAATTTCCAATGGTCAGTCTGATCATGATACAAGGATTATCGTTGAGCTTCCTGCTCAATGAGGCTTCTTTTTGCCTTACCTATGGCGCAGAGATAAGCCGTATCTCCGCAGTATTTTTTTTCGTTGGTTGCATTGGCGTAGCATACATCGCAGAGTTTGCTCAGTTTACAGCCGCTGCATTCCGTGTGTGCCGGTAAGGAGGTACATTGCTTTACAATGCTCTGCCAGGCTTCGGCAACCGAATGCTCGGCGAGCGATACTGAAGGAGTTGCCATGTCCACACAGGGGGACAACATACCTTGCCAGTTGATCCAACAGGAACTTTTTCCGGCGTGGCAACTCAGGGTAACTCCATCGGGTACGGCAGATTCCATACCGATAAGTTCCGCATTCATCTCTTTAATTCGTTCGTGATAGTTATTCTTGTATTTGTATTTAAGGTGTTCGATTTCGAGTGCAGCCACTTCTTCCGGTGTCAGTCGTATTTTCGGAATATTAAGTTGCGAAGTACAGGTAGGACTACAGAATAAGGATGTGTAGCAATTGATGAATGCCGGCATATCCAGTTCTTCCGCCATGCGGATGACCGTATCGTAATCTTTTCGGTTTTTACTGATGATGGTCAGATTTAATTTCGTATCGATGTGATACTTTTTCAATAATTGCAGTCCTTGTATGCAAAGGTCATACCCGTTTGAGATATGACATAAATCCTGATAGGTTTCATTACATCCTCCATACAGGCTTACATTGAGGCGGCGAGGCTTAACACGACTGAACAGTTCAGCCACCTCTTCGGTAATAAGCGTTGCATTGGTATTGATCGTAATAATGAACCCCATTTCACGAAGGGCTAGATAAAGCTCGTTGAATTGGGGGTATAATAAGGGTTCTCCTCCTGTAAGCAGGATGAACAATGTACCCATCGCTTTCAACTCTTCGGCTGTTTTCAGCCATTCATCGATGCTTCGTACATTTCCATGCATTGCCAGTTCGCGTGCATTCATACGGACATAGCACATGTCACAGCTCAGGTTGCAGAGCGGAGTCAGTTCGAAAGAGGCTGATATGGGGATTCGGAGTTGCGTCGCTTTATCTACTAAGCGTCTCTCTACTGGGCTTGCGTCGTATAGTTGGTCCATCTTTTAAATAAAGATAAGATTGTATCGGAAAGGTACAATCTTATCTTAACGGAGTTTATGGATTTTTATAATCAGGATTTTTCTGTTTCCCAAGAATTCATATCAAGGTTTTCTGTACAGTGTGTGTTATCATTATGCGGTCCGCGCCAAACGATTACCGGAGTGGTTTTTGTTCCCCAAAACCATGAGCTGGTAACATAATAACCATCCAAAAAATCGTCTGTGGTTTTTGCTTCATGTGTTGTACCACATGCATGATAGCCACTTAAATACCTGTCACCTCCCCAACCGGTTTGAAGTCCTGGTTTACCATTTGTTTCCAGATAAACACTACCAGATCTGCCACCACCTGCATCACATTTAAATTTATATACTTTATTTAAATCTCCACAAGCAGCAATATAGTTTTGTGGTACAAATGTTTCACTTTCCAAAATAGGTTTAATATATGCTCTTTTGTTTTCCATAACTTTACTATTTTGTATGTTTGTCTTGATTCTTCAAAGACACAGAAATTAATAATTAATTCTTGATTATCTCTACAATTCTATCTACATCCTCATCGGTTACCATTGGTCCTGAAGGCAGGCAGAGTCCCTGAGCAAAAAGTGCTTGGGACACTCCGTTTACATAGGCAGGTGCCTTGGCAAACACAGGCTGCAGGTGCATCGGCTTCCATAACGGACGGCTTTCGATGTCGGCTGCCGTAAGCCGTGCAGATAACTCCTGATAAGTGAATCCGGCTTCCTGTGGGTTGACCAGAATGGTACTTAACCAATAGTTGGGATGTAAATCGACATTAGACCGTGGTTGCATCACCGTAATGCCCGGTGTGTTTTTTAACTTTTCCACGTAAAGTGCGTGTATCGCACGGCGGCGGGCGATATGCTCGTCGAGCACGTACATCTGACCACGGCCGATTCCGGCAGAGATGTTGCTCAATCGATAATTATAGCCAATCTGCTCATGCTGGTAATAGGGGAAGTTCTCGCGTGCCTGAGTGGCATAGAACTTGACACGGCGGGCACTTTCTTCGTCGGGGCAGATCAAGGCTCCTCCACCGCTGGTGGTGATCATCTTGTTGCCGTTGAACGAGAGGGCTCCGTAAGTTCCGAATGTTCCGCAGTAACTGCCATTGTATTCCGAACCCAGTGCCTCGGCTGCATCTTCTACTACCGGAATACCGTATGCGGAAGCAACGCTGTTTATTTCGTCCATGCGGGCGGGAGTACCGTACAAGTGTACGGGAATGATGGCCTTAGGCAATTTGCCAGTCGCACGCAGGCGGTCGTCGATAGCCTGACGGAGCAGTTCGGGATCCATGTTCCACGTGCCGGGTTCACTGTCGACAAACACCGGAGTGGCTCCCTGATATACGATGGGATTGGCTGAGGCGGCGAAGGTAAAACTCTGGCAGATGACTTCGTCGCCGGGACCTACACCCAGCATCACCAGCGCCAGATGAATGGCTGCTGTCCCGGAGCTGAGAGCTACGACATGAAGAGGAGAGGCCGATTTTTCCCCCAGCCATGTGGCGAGGTCGTTTTCGAACCCGTCGACATTGGGACCCAAAGGTACTACCCAGTTGGTAAGGAATGCCTCGTGGATGAACTCTTCTTCTTTGCCGCTCATGTGGGCCAGTGAAAGATGGATGTGCTTCATGATTATTTGTTGTTGTTTTCCTCTGTTACAAATATTACAACACGGTTCCACTCGTTCTTGCGATCGTAAGGCTGAACGGTATCACCCTTGTAGTCGATGCGCAGACGTGAAGGATCGACTCCGAAATCGTTGACAAGCATGTCGCGTACGGCGTTGGCACGGCGTTCTGACAGTTTCAGGTTGTATGCCGGGTTACCAGTCTGAACATCGGCGTAACCGGTGATGATCAGGTTGATGTTCGGGTTGTTCAACAGGTATTCGGCTACCTTCTGTACGTTGTTCTTCTGAACGTCGGTAATGTTGTACTTGTCGATGATGAAGGAAACGGTCATGTCGAGTACACGGTTGGTTTCTACCTTCTTTTCTACACGTACGATCGGTTCCGGTTTGTTGGCAAGTTCGGCACGAGCTTTATTGATCTGTGCATTGAGGTGGTCGATCTGTGCCTGGTCGGTCATGGTTACATACTTGAAGCGACGGTCGCCATAATGGTCTTTGAAGTGATAGGTAGCGCCTGCTACAACATAGATATAACCGTCGTATTTTCTATCGAAACGGGTTCCGTTGTATCCGTCGTCGGTAGCGTTATAGGTAGCTTCGAGGTTGATATCGACTGCATCGCTTACCTTATAGCCCAACTGAAGACCGGCATGGATAGCCAGATAGGTTCCGCCTGAACGGTCTACTTCATACTGTCCTCCCTTGGAAGGTGACCAGTTCTTGATCTTGTCGTCGAACCCGAAAGTAGAGTTCAAACCAATACCAAGCACACCCACTACGTTGAAACGGTTGTTTTCGTTATACGGCTTGAAGATGTTGTTGAAATTGAACAAACCATCGACGAACGTAGAAACCATGCTGAACTTATAAACGCCATCTCCGTAAATTTCAGGAAATCCATCTACCAGTTCGGTATTTGCCATACTGTGCTGATTCAGGTATGATACGCGTACACGGGCACCTACTGCCGGGCTGAAGTATTTACCGACAGAAATACCCACACTGGGACCGAAACGTTTCGGGAAAGAGGCGAAACGGATGTTCTCACTCAAAGAGAAGTTGGTTCCGGCAAATACTCCGAAGAACCAGTTGTCGCCTGCTTTATAGTGCTTTAATGTTCTGACTGTATCGGCTTTTACCGTAAGATTTTTTGAAGGGGTTTCTTCACTTGCATATAAATTGGCTGCCATGACTGCTGCAAGGCCTGCAATAACTATTTTTTTCATGTTGAATGTCCTGTTTATTATTTAACAATATAGATAATTACACAGTTCTTTGCAGGGTCTAATGAGCGTACCAGCTCGTTGTTTTCTTCGATAAATATGTGTCCTGCAGGAACCTGATATTCATTCACAAGCATGTCGCGAATAGCATTGGCACGGCCATTGAACAAATCGCTGCTCATTTCGTTGTTCTTGATAGGAGTGATATACAGGTCACCGTCCTGGATCTTCTTCAGACCTTCGGCTGCTGTATAGATATTTACTTCCTGAAGTTTGTTTACTTCTGTTGAGTTCGGATCGAATGATACAAGAGTTGAAACGCGTTCGCTTTCTACAACTTCACGCTTAACTTCTACGGCAGGAGCTGCTTTCATTTCGGCTACTTCCTTGCGCAAGCGGTTTACTTCTGCATTCAGGGCATCGTATTTATCCTGGTCGCGACGAGTGAAAGTGAACTGGTGTGTTCCGTCGTGGTTCTTGAAACGGTAAACCAAACCAACCAACAGGTTGACGTGACCGTCCCACTTGTCGTCTGAAGTTACACCGTCGTATGAGTCGTCCAAGCAGTTGATAGAGGCTTCAACGTTGAACGCTAACGCTCTGTGCAGTCTGAATGATGCCAGCAAACCTGTACGGAATCCCAGCAGGTTGTTCTTTTCTGTGTTGACATTGTAGTTCTTGTACCAGCTTTCATCGCTGAAACCGAACATGTGTTCTACACCGATACCGGCGATAGCCATTACCTGGAAGAAGCGGTTTTCTTTGTAACCTCCGAACAGGTTATGCAAATTGAACATCGCGTCGATGTAACCGTTTACTACGTTCCAGTTGTATGTACGGTCGAGAACGGGTTTGTAAGTCTGACCGAATCCACGTCCCCACATTCCCATGACACGGAAACCACCCCAAGGTGATAACCATTTACCTACTGACAAACCAGCTGCCGGCTGGAACTGTTTGCCTTTTGCGTCACTGGTATTGTCGCACCAGTTAAGGAAGGTACCTGCATTGACTGTGATAAACCAGTTGTCGCGGAACTTGTTTGGATTGAGAACCCTTTCGTGGTTTGTCTCAGGGCTTACCCAATACGTGGTGTTCTCTTCTTCACTGGTTTCTGAAGGCACTGTAGAATTAACCTCCTGTGCGAATCCTTTGATGAAAAGGAAGGGCATCATTAATGCTAGAAAAACTCTCTGTTTCATATAAAATAAATATTACTAGTTAGTCTCTTTTCTTAATTAATACGTTCTTTATTGTTTATTCTCTTTGTCGAGCGCTTCGTATCTGGAATGCTGACTGATGAATTCGGGTGTTATTTTTTTCATGTATTTTACGGTTTCCAGCTTATCATCGGTTCCGGCTATGGCAATCAGTTCTTCGATAGACGGCAGCAGGGACTGGTATTCCGTATTGATACTCTCTGCATGGAAGATTTCCGGATTGGAAGTGGGTAATGTGCTTTCCTCCTTATATAATAGTTCTTCGTATAGTTTTTCGCCCGGGCGGAGTCCGGTGTATTCGATCTTGATGTCTTTATCCGGAATCAGTCCGGAGAGGCGGATCATCTTTCTTGCCATGTCGTCTATCTTGACGGCAGCTCCCATATTGAAGATGAAGATATCGTTTCCTTCACCGAGGAAAGCAGCCTCGAGTACCAGCTGGCAGGCTTCGGGGATGGTCATGAAGTAGCGGATGATATCGGGGTGGGTAACGGTGACCGGACCACCTTCGAGTATCTGACGGCGGAACAGCGGAATGACGCTTCCGTTGCTTCCCAATACGTTGCCGAAGCGGGTGGTAATGAAGCAGGTCTTTCCGGCTACCTTGCCTTCCTTGATGGCATTACCCAGGCTCTGCACGTATGTTTCGGCTATGTGTTTGGTAGCTCCCATGACATTGGACGGGCGTACGGCCTTGTCGGTAGAAATCATGATGAATTTTTCTACTCCGTGTCTGACAGCGGCATCGGCGAGGATGCGCGTTCCCATAACGTTGGTACGTACGGCCTCACACGGATATTCTTCCATGATAGGAACATGCTTGTAGGCTGCGGCATGGAAGATGATATCTGGCTTGTACAGGCTGAGCTGTGATTCTACACGCTGGTAATCTCTTACGTTTCCGATGACTGAGGTAATGTTGCATTCCGGATAGGTATTCCGGAGTTCCATATCGATCTGGTATGTTCCTGTTTCGGAAAAATCGAAGATAACCAGATGCTTGGGATGGAACTTGCAGAGTTGTCGGCACAGTTCGCTGCCGATACTTCCTGCACCACCGGTGACCATCACGACCTTGCCTGAGATTTCTTTCTTGATTTTTTCGGTATCGATCTTGATCTCGTCGCGTTCGAGCAGGTCTTCTATCTGTACCTCACGCATCTGGATGCGCTGGGAGATGTTGCTGTTGTCTTCCACCAGCGGAGCGATACGCATGGTGATATTGTTCTGGATGCCTGCTTCAATCAGCGCGCTGTCTTTATGCAGGTCGTCTGTATTGACGAACAGGATGGTATTGACACCGAGTGATTTCAGCTTTTCGTTGAGGTCGCAGTCATCGCAGAGGTAGATAACCGGATATCCCTGTACGCGATAGTCTTTCAACCGCTGTTCTCTTGTGATGAATCCTTTCAGGTTGTACAGGCTGTTGGTAGATTTGCTCAGGTATGCAGCCAGACTGATTGCTGCCTCGGAAGTGCCGTATATCAGTGCCCGGTGTGTCTGCTTGTCCATTGCCTCGATGAGGTTATAATAGAAATTGACGACAACTACTCTGACAAACATGAGCAGAAAGACTGACATGATGAGATCGGAGAAGATGATGGTATAGATGAACAGACCGGTATATTCCAGCAGTAAATTTGACAGGATGATGAATGCAAGGGCTTTGATGAACATGGCATATACGATGCGCATCAGCTCGGTGAGGCTGGAATGGCGGATGATGCCCTGGTAGGTCTTGCATATCCAAGTGGCACAGATACTAATCACCAGTGAGAGGACGAGGATTGACGTAACGATAGTGACATCTGTATCGACCTTCATCAGGTAATGGAAAAACAAAAAGCTGAAGGATGTGGCCAATACGGACAGAAGACAGTCGGCTGCCCAAACAATGTATCTGCTAAAGAAATTGATGTTTTTTATCTTAATGCTGAACATAGTATTATTTCTCTATCTTTTCAACTAGCGAAGGATGAATGCTTGTAGTGGCTACAGCGGCTATTCCCTGCAGGGAAACAACCACTCGCAAATTCTTTTTTATGCGTACGAGCTTCCCTTCTATTCCTTTCCAGATTCCTCCAGTAATACGGACATAATCACCTTTCTTTAAAGCCACCTCCTGAGGTGTCAAGTAAAGAATCTGTTCGTCAATATTCCCTGCAACCGATATGAAGTCCTGCATTTGCTTGTCGGGAATAGTAATGATTTGCTTGGTTTCCTTGTCGATTATGTATCTTATCTTGGAGGAGATACTGCTCTCTCTCTTTATTTGTTCAATTTCGTTTTTAGTACAATAGACAAATACTAAATTGTGTATGACTGGTACTAATTTAATTTTTGACTGACCGTTGCGCTGTATTTCAGAGTATCTCATCGGAATGAAACTGGCAATCTGACAAGCATCAAAATAGCTTTTTACTTTCATCTCTTGCGAGTATGTAACTCTGATAGGGTACCAATGTTTATCATTCTCTTTCATACTTAATACTTCGTTAAATTAATATCTAATCCATTGATAACAAATAAGTTAATTAAT
>OHDG01000353.1_pt1 | contig 33353 bp, 28 predicted proteins | sample 1566961 | NCBI WGS metagenome assembly OHDG01 (sample SAMEA3879539, study PRJEB24766) | human gut metagenome | biome: human-associated habitat; feature: feces | place: USA | collected 1985/1987
CCTGCGACCTCTTGATCCCAAATCAAGCGCTCTAGCCAAGCTGAGCCACACCCCGAAAGGTTTTATCTTGTTGTTGTTTCTTAAGTTCTTAACTCGTGTACCGCAACAACAAGATAGATTATATGCTATGATTCGCCATATGTCAACACTTTTTTGAAACTTTTTTTGAATTTTTTTAATTTTTTTGAAGCATATACTCCAAACGCCCTATTTTACTGGGTTTCCTATACATTTTTTAATTCAAAATTAAACTCATTATTGTCATTAATCTCTAAAATTATGTAAGTTGGTATACCATCAGCCTGTCTTGGATACGATATGCTGCCCGGATTAATAAGTGTTATATTATCCTCCACGATAATAACCGGCCTGTGTGTATGTCCAAACATAACTATATCCATTCCTCTGGCAACAGCTTCCTGCTCAATAACTTTCAAATCCAAAGATACATAATAATTATGTCCGTGTGTCAGCCATATTTTCTTACCGCCAAGTTCAATTTCTTTCTCGCGGTCAAGCGGTGAAAAGAAATCATTATTTCCAGCTATAAATATAGTTTCACAGCCGGCTATGCTTTTTATTACCTCTTCTTCGCCTTCAACATCACCAAGATGTATAAGCATATCCAGATGTCCCTCGTTATATATAGCCTCTGCCAGATTACCGTGTCGTCTGTGCGTATCACTTACTATCATTATCCTCTGCATATAATTCCTCCGATTTGTCTAACTCTTCTTTAATCAGAGCCAATGCCTTGCCCCTGTGGCTTATCTTATTCTTCTCCTCAGGTGCAAGTTCGCCAGACGTCTTGCCATATTCTGGAAGATATACAATCGGGTCATACCCAAAGCCATTATCTCCCTTTATCTCTTCGGCAATAAGCCCTTCCATTGTTCCTCTTTTAACTATTTCACGTCCATCTGGAAAACAGACTGCAATTGCACATACGAAGCGTCCGCTTCTGTCACTTCCCTTAACGCCCTCAAGCTTCTGTATAAGAGCTTTATTCTTTATATCATAAGAAGTATCGTGTCCCATAAATCGTGCAGAATACACGCCAGGAGCTTTATTAAGATAATCTATCTCAAGCCCTGAGTCATCTGCCATTGTTATTTGGCCTGTAAGCTTCATAATTGCTCTTGCTTTTATCAAAGCATTTTCTTCAAATGTCGTTCCGTTCTCTTCAATATCAACATCAATTCCAGCTTCTTTCATAGAAATAATGTCGTACCCCTTCAGGATTTCTTTAACTTCCTTAACTTTATCCTTGTTATTAGATGCCAAAATAATACTCTTCATAATTAACCTCTCTTTGGTGGCTTAGGACCCATAAATGAATAAAAATATGTCTTAAGCATTCCATTGTATATTTTACGGTTCTTATCTGCCTTACGTCCAAAATATTTAACTGCATCTTCATATGATGTAATCATATATGCTGACCACGAATCCAGCTTTGCAAACTGCTTTCCAAATGCTGAATATATAGCTGGAAGCGTCTCTTTGTCTTCAAGACGTTCACCATATGGCGGATTAGTTATTATGAAGCCATATTTTTTGTGATGACTTAATTCGCTGACACTTCTTGCCTGAAAATGTATCAAATCCTCAACACCTGCATTGGCAGCGTTGCTTCTTGCTATTTTAATTACATTTTCATCAATATCAAATCCCTGTTTCATCTTCAGGTAATTCTTCAGATCTGCCTTCTTTCCGGCCTTTACTGCAAGGAGACGGTCGAGAACGGCACCATCGTTTACGAAATTGCCAAGTTTCTCCAGCTCATTGGCATCCTTCTTCCAGCCATCGCCGATCAGGTCAGTAATCATTGCGGAAAGTTCCGGGTTGCAGGACATGAGCCAGCGGCGGAATGTGATACCGTTTGTCTTATTGTTAAACTTCTCCGGATAGAGCTTGTAGAAGTTATTTAACTCACTGTTCTTTAAGATCTCTGTGTGCAGATATGCAACACCGTTAACACTGTATCCGTAGTGGATATCCATATGTGCCATGTGTACCAGACCGTCTTTGATAATATAGGTGCTTTCATCGGAAACCTTTGCACGTACACGGTTGTCCAATTCGCGGATGATCGGCATCAGCTGAGGAACTGCTTTCTCAAGGAATCCGATCGGCCATTTTTCAAGTGCTTCTGCAAGGATTGTGTGGTTGGTGTATGCACAAACCTTAGATACAATAGATACAGCCTCATCCATAAGAATTCCACGCTCCTGTAACAGACGAATCAGCTCTGGGATAACCATGGATGGATGGGTATCGTTGATCTGAACGGTCGCATAATCTGCCAGATCATGCAGGTTTGATCCTTTCTCAACTGCCTCATCAAGAATCAGTCTTGCGGCATTGCTTACCATGAAATACTGCTGATATACTCGCAGAAGACGTCCCTTATCATCGGAATCGTCCGGATACAGGAATAAGGTCAGATTCTTTGCAATGTCATCTTTGTTAAAATCAATGGTATCTCCGACAATGCTCTCATCCACCGTTTCAATATCGAACAGACGAAGCTTTGTCGTACGGTTGTTGTATCCAACAACATCAATGTTATATAATCTGGACTGTACGGTAAATCCGCCGAACTGTACCGGATAGGTGATATCAGTCTTTGTCAGCCAGCTGTCCGGTGTGATCCATGGGTTTGGAGTCTCTTTCTGCAGATTGTGATCAAATACCTGTTTGAACAATCCGTAGTGATAATTTAATCCGACACCGTCACCGTTTAACCCGAGTGTTGCGATGGAATCTACAAAACATGCTGCCAGACGTCCAAGTCCACCATTTCCGAGTGAAGGCTCAAGTTCGATCTCCTCGATCTCACCGATATTTTTTCCGGATGCTTCAAGTTCGGATTTTACACTGTCATAAATGCCAAGGTTGATCAGGTTGTTGGACAAAAGCTTTCCGATCAAAAACTCTGCAGAGATGTAGTACAGCTTCTTTTTTCCCTCATTGCTGACCTTGTCCTCTGCCATCTGCTTTGTCATGTCAAGAAGTGCATAATAAATTTCTTCATTGGAACACTTCTCAATGGTCTTGTTATACTTCATGGATACTGCTTTTGCTAAAGTCATGTATTTTCCCTCCCACAAGATTTCGTGTTGTTTTGATGTACTCAGTATATGATTTTTTCCTGCTGATTTCTTGTCGTATTCAAGCAAAAACTGATACTATTCTATCATTTTTCATATTCAAATAACGCCCAGCTGTTAAATTCCACCAATTTCGTGCCACCTGTCTTAGTACATTTCCACAGTGCCTGCATATCCTGTGTTTTCGCCTGTTTCATGCGTTTTCTGTCGTTTTTGTCCTTTACAGTCATAGGACAATTCTGCTAAAATAAAGATATGAATATACTTGAATATGAAAATTATCACGAAACCATCACACATGGGGATATCATCTTCCCTTATAATACATATCTATGCTCGATCCCACTGGATTTTCCGCGTGTACCGCTGCACTGGCACGATGAACTGGAACTGATCTACATCAAAAAAGGGATGGGACGCATTACGGTAGATTTCCGGGAATACAAAGTAAAAGGTCCAACTCTGGTTCTTATTCTTCCGGGACAGCTCCACTCCATTGACCAGCTGGAAGATGCCTTCATGGAATATGAAAATATCATCTTTAATCCGAGTATGCTGATTCCACGGCAGAACGATGTGACTGCCACCGATTTTCTTCTTCCTCTTATGAGCGGAAAAGTCACGGTTCCAACCATCTTCACCCCTGTCTATCCTTATTACACAGATGTCATCATGCCAATTGATGCCTGTGACGAAATCAGCAAGACCAAACCACAGGGCTATGAACTGTACATCAAAAGTCAGTTGTACCAGTTTTTCTTTATTTTAGACAACCGCTGCCGGAACTTAACGACAGGCAGTAACCGCAAAACGCTTGATAAAATGAAAATTGTTTTAAAATACATTGAAAATAATTACATGCAAAAAATAACGATTGCCGACATCGCGGCAACCGTTGATTTTTCCGAATCTCATTTTATGCGGTATTTCAAAGAAACTATGGGAACGTCTTTCGTGGACTATCTGCGGGACTACCGCCTGACAATCGCCTCGCGTCTGCTGACAACTTCCGACTCCTCCATTCTGGATATTGCGGCGGAATCCGGTTTTGAAAATCTTTCCTATTTTAACCGGGTGTTCAAACAAAAATACAGCATGACACCGCGCCAGTTCCGGAAAGAAAGCCAGTAATTTTTCCGGCATAGCCGGTGAAAACCACACTAAAAAAACAAAGAAAAAAACGCAGCAAAAAGAAATCCCGCCACTACATCACTGATAAAGTGCACTCCGGAAACTACCCGGATCCATGCAATAGCAACTGTCATAAGCAAAAATACAATCCCCACAGCCGGGCACACAAACCAGAACGTAAACGCAATCACTGCCGCGGAAAACACATGCCGGCTCGGCCAGGAATGTCCTTTCGTATCTTTTGGAATCACAGATGGCAGTTCAAATATTTCATACGGCCGTTTCCGGTTGATCCAGGCCCGCACAACCGTCACAATAATAAATCCGTCCAGCGGCACACAGATGGCTTTATATAGCCGCATATCCTTCTGCCACAGCAGCCACAGAAGCAGGCATGGATATGCCACAAAAATCACAACCGTCAATATTTTATTTGCTCTATGTAACGCCCGCGCACGTTTCGGGTCATCCCGAAACGGCTGGGTCATTTTAACGTAAGTTTCTTTTTTCATAGGTAATCCTGTCTAACGTCCGGTATTGGTCTTACCGCCATTGTTTGTGTCTGCATCCGGATCTACCGCGTCAATTGCATCATCCACGCCATCTGCCACAGCATCACCGGCATCTTTCACACCATCCACGACATCTTTTCCCACATCCCCGATATCTTTTCCGACATTGCCATCGTTTTTGGAATTTCCGGCATCCGTATTATTGTCTGTTGTACCATTTCCAGTCGTATTGTCCGTTCCCGGAATGTTTTCCTGTGTAGTAACCTGTGTATTGGAAGTATCGTTTACACCATTGTTCGTTCCGTCATCATTTGCTGTACCACAGGCCGCAAACAGACAGATCCCTGCTGCAAGCATTCCGCCCATCATCAGAACTTTTAATTTTTTCATCACACATATCTCCTTTTATTTGATCTACAAAGCTAGTGTGTGCAAAATTCCCATTTATTATACAACAGAATTTTCCAGATTTGCTAGTGCTTTTTCATCTTTGGCTGGCAGAGCAGGGAAGCAATATAAGAAAAAACGAGTGCTGCGGAAAGCCCTGCCGCACAGTTTTTAAAGCCGCCCAGAAAAATACCGATAAATCCTTTCTTGTCCACCATCTCTTTGACACCCTTCCAGAGATTGTTTCCAAATCCCAGAAGCGGCACATTCGCGCCCGCCTGCGCCCATTTGGAAAACGGCTCATAGATCCCCACAAATCCAAGGATGGCCCCAAGGCAGACCAAAAGAACCATGATACGTCCCGGAAGCATTTTTGTTTTTTCCATCAGGATCTGTGACAGTGCACAGATCATTCCCCCTGTTACAAATGCAATTACATACTGCATATCCTTATCCCTCCTTTTTTGCGGATGAAATACAGCTTTCCAGCACAACACCGTGTGCAATCCCCGGTATTGTCTGTCCTTCATTGAAACTGACCGTAGAAAGCAGTGCGCCTGTCGGCACAAAAAGTATTCTTTTCAATTCCCCGCTTGCCAGTTTTGGCAGAAAATGCGCACTCAGCACCGAGGCTGCACATCCGCATCCCGATCCTCCGGAACCGGTTCCCTGTGTCTGTGAATCAAAAATTAACATGCCACAGTCCTCATGCTGCTTGCGGATATCCATGCCTTTTTTCAGCAGCAGATCAAACAGAATCTGCTGACCGACTTCTCCCAGGTCTCCCGTGATAATCCGGTCATAATCTTCGGGTTTTCGTTTAAAATCCGTAAGATTCTGCGCAATCAGCTCAGCGGCAGCCGGTGCCATCACAGCTCCCATATTCATGGAATCTTTGATTCCGTAATCTACAATCTTTCCGGTTGTGACTCCCGCCACCTTTGCCAGCGGCTGCTTCGCATCCTTTGACAGAATAAATGCACCGCCTCCGGTCACTGTCCATGTGGCACTTACCGGACGCTGATTTGCGTATTCCAGCGGAAAACGGAACTGTTTTTCCGCACTGGCAAAATGGCTCGAAGTGACTGCAGCCACGCGATCCGCATATCCAGCCGCTACCGTCATTGCAGAAAGTGCCAGCGCTTCTCCACACGTGGAACATGCCCCGTACAGTCCAAACAGTGGAATTTCAAACGTTTTCAGTCCAAATGATGAGGCAATCAGCTGTCCAAGCAGATCTCCGGCAAACAGATACCGCATATCTTCCGGCTTTTGATCTGCTTTCCCGAGGGCAAGCGTCAATGCTTCTTTCTGCAGACTGCTCTCTGCGGCCTCCCATGTCTGCTGACCAAATTTATCATCCGGTCCGATACAGTCAAATGCATCTGCCAGGGGGCCTTCCCCCTCTTTGGTTCCAACCACAGATGCTGTTCCAATAATAAAAGGAGCCTTTGCAAAGCAAAGACTCCCTGATCCAACCTGCTGATCCATACTGTCTCTCCTTACTTTGTTTTTCTGATAGTATGTACAGGTCATGCTGTTTTATTCTGCTATAATGGTATACAGTGTCATGAAACAGAGAGCTTCAGCGTAAGCAGCACAATTTTAAAATTTTAATGTTCTATAATCCAGATAATGTCCTCATTACCAGATCTACATCCTTGTTTTCAAGTTCCTGTATAATATGTAAATATGTTTTCTGGGTAGTAGTCATACTGGCATGTCCCAAGCGTCTTGCTACACTGGCAATGGATACTCCTGCAAATAATAACAGTGATGCATGTGTATGTCGAAGCCCATGAATTGAAATCACTGAAATACCACAATCCCTGCAATGCCTCGCAAGAACATCATTAACCGTTGAATTATATATTTTTTCTTCTCCTACAAAAATCGGCTTATCCTCCGGCAGATTTTTAACCAATTCAGAGAACTTTACAACAATTTGCCAATCTATTTGTATTTTTCTGACCGATGACTTGTTTTTAGTAGGTAAAAAACCACCTGTTCCTTTATAATCCCAGGTTTTGCTTACCGATAATGTCTGCCTTGCAAAATCAAAATCTGCTGGAGTAATTGCAAGTGCTTCTGAAAAACGCATACCCGTTTTGGCAACCAATAGAATAAACCAATCCCAATTTGGTTTTTCCTTTATGTCAAGATGTGCAATCAATGTATGAAGTTCAAACTGATTGAGATATTTAATCTTTTTTACTTTTGGTGTTTTTCCTTTAATAATTGCTTTTCTTGTAGGATCTCTTTCTATCAGTCCCTCATCAACGGCATCCAGAATTGCTCCTTTCAACTGATGATGAAAATCAAGTGTTGTCTGTCTTTCATGTTCTTTTGCATAATCATTTAAAAGCTGCTGATACATCGTTCTTGTAAGTTCAGATACTTTCAAATCCGGCACCAGTTTTTCTACCCACTTTTGTGTCATTCGGTATTTTGCCAAAGTTGCTTCTCTTATGGCATCCTTCTTATATACATTAACCCATTCCTTATAATAATTACAGAAAAGTTCTGTGGTGTTCTCATCATTTCGCATAAGCACCTCCGTTTCCTGTACTACTTACGCTGATAAGAACAGTAAAGAATATTTATATATACAAATCAATCCTAATGGTTCATAAGAGGTTTAATTTCTTCATCCAGAGTTTTTCTTAACTCAGCAATCATCATTGTATAATATTTAAATTTTGGAATTGCTCTCTCCTGTACTTCTTTGTAACTGGTAAAATTTGCTGTCTCTTTAATTGCACTCTCATTCGGGATCTCTCCATTTCGATAATGCATTGCCGCATACATAACATCATCTTTAGACGTATACCATGTAATACAAAAATCTGTAACTACTTTTTCAATACACTCTTGTTTCATATTTTCAACAATATTCAGAATGGACTGTCCTTTATACTTATTTACATCCTGCTCAATTTCTCCAATTAAAGTGGTCATTATCTCAGCTACTTTCGGATTATCTTTTCTGAGTTCTTCCACATATTGCTTTACCTCATCCATCTGCTTTTGTTTCTGTTCCTGTGTAACATCCTGTGATTCTTCATCTGGTGATACAATGTTCTGGATCAGATTGATAATATACTCATAATCAATCTTTGTATGACTGTATGCCATTAATTCATAATCTTCATCTACGACAGGCACTCCCGGATCATCAATTTGACCATCGGTATCTTCTTTAATTTCCTCTTTTGCATTTAAGTACTGTCCTGCATAATCCGTATACTCATCTTCCGTAATACCATATCCAGCCAGCATATTATCTTCATACTGTGTAAATGATTTTAATTGCGCAAAAAACTTGTCAAAATCCTGAAACAGCTTAACAAATATTTTTTTCTCTTTTATTGACATTCCCGGAACTTCTTCCGGAGTCTCTGCAGATATTCGAAGTGCTTTTAATGACTTGCGAAATGCCGATTCCACCTCTTTCCAATCTGCCAGAAGAGCTGTTTGTGTACTTCCTGCAGAGTACAATCGTACCGCATTGTCAACACTCTCCTTAAATAATTTGGGTGCCTGAAATGTAACAATCTGACCATATACTTTATTTTTATCATAAATACGATTTGTTCTGGAAAATGCCTGAATCAAATCGTGCGGTCCCATTGGCGGTCTGTCAATGAATATCGTTGACAGACACGGTGCATCAAAACCGGTCAGGAGTCGATCGACTACAATCACCAGATCCAGCTGCTCATTTCTGCTCTTATATTTTGCATCCTTCCTTGCAAGACGCTTATTCAGATTTCCATTGTATCCCTGTATTTGAGAAATCTCATATTTTGTTCCAAACATTTTATTGTAATCATCTAATGATTCCTGCATCTTCTGCTGATTTACATGGGAACCTTCTTCGTTTTCTGTTACGGAATAAGTAATTGCAAACTTTGGGAAATCCGGTAATACCTGTTTTATTTTTTCATCTATTTTAAGTGTTGTCTTCCCTTCCTTTACCATTTTCAACAAATCATAATATTTTTGTGCCAATTGGATGGAACTTGTTGTAAGTAACCCCTCATATGTCTTTCCTTTTCCATTTTGAAATCCCAACTTATAATAAGATTTATTCAAAATCACCTCGAGTACTTTCAACATATAACTTTCGGTTACATAAAGATTACTGTCCGTTTCATCCTTTTTATTTTTGGGACCATTATGTTCCACCTGAAATCCTAAAACGGCATTGTCATGAATGGCATTCTGAATCGTATATTTATGCAGGCAATCTCCATATAATTCCTGTGTAGTACGAGGCAGATCTCCCATCTGTGGATATGGATTTTCCGCAAACCGGGGAGTGCCTGTAAATCCATACCATAAGGAATTTCCAAAAAATCTTTCTATTTCCCGTTTTGTTCCAGGAGTGACAGCTCTATGACATTCATCTACAACAAATGCAATTTTCAGGTTTTTAATTTTGTGATATTCCGGTGTACCTTCCTGCAATTTTCTGGTGATTAATCTCTGCAATTTCTGGATCGTTGTCACAATCACCTGACGATCATCTGATTTCAACTTTTTCTTTAAATCAAACACATTGTCTGTCTCATCTACATCTATAAGATCATTATTCGCATATGCCTGAAATGCCATGGTGGTCTGCGTATCCAGATCTTTTCGATCAATTAAAAAGATAGCTTTATCAATCGCCGGAATATCCATTAACAAATTTCTGGTAGCTTTATAAGAAGTTAAGGTTTTTCCTGATCCAGTTGTATGCCATACAAAACCAGATTTTCCAGTCTTAGAAGCATCACGAATTGCTTCTATTGCATGGATCTGATAAGGGCGCAACAAAATCAAACGCTTTGCCTCTTCATCCAATACTGTATATCTTGCGATCATCTCATGTGCCTCAGGAATACGAAGCACACTTTTTGCAAAAACAAGGTAATCGGAAACTGCGTTATTTTCCTTATCCAGCCATCCACTGATAAACTTCGGATTCAATTCGGTATCACTTGCAGCTGAAAAATATTTTGTATCAACCCCATTACTGATTACAAACATCTGTACAGCTGAGAATATTCCCGTAAATTTTCCCTCTCCAATATATTTTTTTATCTGCCAGAATCCATCCATGTACGAATGCTGCTTATTTTTCAATTCTATATGAATCATCGGCAATCCATTGATCATAAGAGTAACATCAAATCTTCGGTCTCTTGCATTTACACTACTATCCTCATCCATTTTTAACGCATTGTACTGATTAATCACCTCATAAACACTGCTGCCACCTGCAATATGCTCATGATTCATCACAACAAGATGCAACCGTTCGGTATCCCTTTGTACGTGTACCATTACTTTTCCATTTTCACCAACTAACCATTCGCCAGCCTTATAGAATGATGAAAACTGCAGTTGATTCTTTACCTGTTCAAATTCTGCATCCGAAAGTGGTTCTCCATTTAAACGTTCCTTATTATTCTGTTCAAGAATATATCTGAAATTCTTCCAAAGATCTGCTTCTGTTTTTAAGTCTTCGCGATACGTCCATTGTGAATCACCATAAATCAGTTGTTCAATAAGTTTCTGCTCTATCACGGACTCTAATTCTGCCATAATAGCCTCCTTTTTGGGTGTGTTTATATCGGTTGTTATGTATTTCATTACATTTTTTGCGCAAAATAGCTTATGCTGGTGAAGAGTGATGAGGTTGTCAAGATCATCTAAATACTTACCTATTTTACTTTGTTCATCTAAAGAAGGCACCATTATTTCTTCTTTAAGGAAATCATTTGTCACCAAATTAGTCATCATTGTAGATGCCTTAGTACAACGAGTCATTATTCTCCCCATAACGTCTTCGTTATTGATAAGATATTTCCAGAAATACAAATCATACTCTGCTATAGGTCTGAAAACATCGAAAACATGAGATACTATGCCATCTCCAATCGTGTTCTCTACAAATCTTCCGTGAGCATAATTCTTACTTTTGTTCCCCTCAAATGCAATATCACCTAATCTCATTACATTATAGGTTCTCATATATTCTTCAGAAGAATCCTTCACATCTTCTTTGAAATACATATTTGCTACTGATATTATTTTATCAGACCCGAAACTAAGATCATTTTTTTCTGATACTTTACAATATAAATCACCAAACTTACGCTGTTCCCAAGTTTTCACTTTTATTTTTCTTTTTATAAAAACTTACGATAATATAAAGCGTTTAACAAAAATACCGTATCTCTCCAAAATACTCAAACCATTTTTGTTTTACTTCGTCACTTCTTGCTTCAATAATCCTTACAATATTTCTCAAAGCAACTGTTGGAATATTTGATATGTTATTCACAACGATACATTTCCCAGCAGATGTAATCCACACTTTCGTTGCATTCTGATGTGGACGTCCCTCTGCAATATGCACATGTATCGGCTCCAACGGTTTCCCTTCATTTGCCCAAAAATATATCCAGTAGGCTCCTACCTTAAAAACCTGAGGCATGTTCAAATCCCCCTTCTTTTGCAAATTCCATAATCAAATGTGCCGTTGATTTTATAATTTCCATAAATTCTTCAACCTGTTTATCTGAATATCCATTGATTTCTTTTATTTCATAAGTCGGCAAATAACATGTCATATTATGAAATCCATCTTTTTTATCCGGGGTTTCAATATAAACTTTTACCGTTCCATCTGCATTCATATCAGAATGCACAATTTCTGTTTCATCATTTAACGTCATAAACGGATACATCATAATTCTTACCCTCTTTCCCTAAATCTAATACTGCACTAGATTACATCGTAAGTAAAATTCTTTTGCGTGCATTTATCCCAAATAAGTATTTTATATTTATTTTATATTATGTTTTCAAAAGTTGCTATAAAATGTTACACAAACATATTTTGTAACATAAATTTCTTTAATTTTTGTAATTCATCACACTTATGCTGGTGAAGAGTGATGAGGTGGTCTAGGTTAGAAAAATATGTTCCTATCTTCTCTTGTTCTTCCTTTTCTGGGAATAAGCCAAAACATTCCGCAATATCTTCTTGTCCTATTGTTGTAAATGCCGTTGTCTTCGCCCTTGCAATAAATTGTCTTTTGAATATACTTCCAGATAAATTAAGTTTCACAAAAAATGGATCATATTTTTCTTTATCAAGCTTAAGTCTTATAAGATGGTCATCATATACAAAACGTCCTGAATCCAGTAAAACATTAGATTCTGCAATACCTTCTGGTTTCAGCGAACTTCTTGTCAGGAAAATATCTCCCCATTCAACATTACATTTTTTTACAGCATCTTCATCATAATTACTGAATGTCAATTTTTCTGGGTGAATCTTATCTGGATCATACATGTTAATAACGTTAATATGTCTTAATCCCGTTTCATCATTTGCTTGATTATTCATTATCCCATTTGATAATTTTTCTATAGCTATTTCTGATAACTTACGCTGTTCCCAATCGTCCGAGAATCCAGAAAATCTAATTTCCGGGACACATTTTCCATTTTCCGGAAACATTTTTTGAAGCATATATTTTTTCAGGCTTTTAGTTTCTTCACACTTACGCTGGTGAAGAGTGATGAGGTGATCAAGGTTAAAAAAATACTCTACTATTTTGTTCTGCTCCACCTTTATCGGAAATGGAACACGAAGATTTCTTATCTCCTCATTATGAATATGAACCACTGATTTTCCCTGTGCCCTTTTTGCCAGTTCTCGTTGTGGATTTCCATTAGAAATAGATATCGCTAAAAACCCAGAATTAATATCTTCATTCGGCATTACAACATTCAAATCTCCACCAAGCAAAATGCCTGATTTATCAACGGTAGCAGCTCTTGCGATATCCTCCGCCGATTCACCTGATGCCGGAACAATAACCTCTCCACCTCTACTGTATACAGAACCATCTTTTGCCTCTACATAAGTATCCACATCTGAAATGCTGGTTTCATAATTTGTATATAATCTTCCATATAAAATAATTGGTGTTCCTAACTCTATTAAATCACCTTTAGAATAACCTCTTCCCTTACTGAATTCAGCTACATTATCCAACTTACGCTGTTCCCAATCGTCCTCATACCCTTTGAATCTAATTTTAGGTTTTCCCATCGCTATCACCCCTCCATCTTCCTAATCAGTTCATTCAACGAGGACATAATAGTTTCATCCGTAGATGTCAAATCCTTAAGTAAGGACAGAAATTCTCCCTGCGCCTGTTCCAATTCCTTATCCGTCTGATCCATCTGCGTTAAAAGAGCATTTATATCGACTTCTTCCTCTTTTTCAAAATTATCTACATAACGCGGAATATTCAAATTGAAATCATTCTTCTCAATATCCTCAAAGCTTGCAAGATAGGATTCTTTTTCTACTGTTTCTCTTTTACTGTACAACTCCATAACAGCATCTATATGTTCATCTGTCATGGCATTTTGCTTTTTTCCTTTGTCAAATTTCTTTGATGCATCAATAAACAATACATCTCTTCCATCTCTGTGTTTCTTTAAAACGATGATACAAGTAGGAATTGAAGTATTATAAAATAAATTGGCAGGCAATCCAATTACTGCATAAATATTCCCTGCACGAAGCAGTTTTTCTCTGATTTTTCCTTCTGCTGCCCCTCGGAACAGAACCCCATGAGGTAATACAATTGCCATTGTTCCATTACTTTTTAAATGATACAGACCATGAAGTAAAAAAGCATAATCCGCTTTTGATTTTGGAGCCAATACTCCATAGTCGCTGAATCTTTCATCTTGTAAAAATCCGGCTGTTGCACTCCATTTTGCAGAGTATGGTGGATTCATAAGTACCATGTTGAAATCGGTCTCTTCTCCTGTCGGCCAGTCTCCATCCAGCGTATCACCATTGCGAAGTACCTGATTCTCCGGAGTAATTCCATGTAAAAACATATTCATACGTGCCAGATTATAAGTAGAAGTATTTAGCTCCTGCCCATAATACTTAATATAACCTGGTTCAGTGGCATACTTTTTGGCATTTAACAAAAGAGACCCAGAACCCATGCATGGATCATATACAGATAATCCCTTTTTGTTTTCCTGCCCTGCAATTGCAATCTTTGTTAATATCTTTGAAACTGCTTGTGGTGTATAAAATTCTCCTGCCTTTTTTCCGGTCTCTGACGCAAACTGTCCAATCAAATATTCATATGCATTTCCAAGTATCTCTGCGTCTGAATTCAACAAATCTGCCTTATCAATTTCCTTAACAAGACTGGATATGGTATCACTTTGCTTCTGATCTCCATTTCCCAAACGATTAGAGTACAAATCAATATCTGTAAATAAATCTGCAAACAATGGATCACTCTGTTCAATATTGTTAAAAGCTTTTTGCAATAACTCCCGATTGAATGCATTGTTTCTCGCCGCATCAGCAAAACACGTATAGGTAAGTTGCGGTTCAATCAAGTAATGACATTTTGACTTTATCTGCTCTTTCAGTTCCTCAGCACTTTCGTCTTCCAGTGCTTCTTTGTATGCATCCAATGCAACTTTTAAACTCTTCGGCTTTTCATCATAAATCAAATCATAAACTTTAATTAAAAATGTATCCGAAAGATATTTATAAAATACAATTCCAAGTAAATAATCTTTATATTCATTTGCATCCATCTTGGATCGGAGAATATCTGCGCCACTCCATAATACACTTATCAAATCTTTACTACCTTCTACTTCTGCCATGCTCTTTCCTCCGCTCGTTTTTCAATTTCAATGATCTCATACTGCTCATATTTTCCAAACAGATAGATTTTAATCGTTTCGCCATTAAAACGCTGATAAGATTATAATAACAAATTACCTTTTTATTTACAATCAAATATTAAAAAGCCCCCACAACCACAGGACACACCATCGTGTGCCCCATAGCGTGAAGGGCTTTCATCCATTCTTTTACGCCTGTCTCAAACCAGATTTTATTTTCCCTCGAACTGTACGACAGAGTCCACGTCATAGTCCTTTAAGACTTCCCGTCCGTTGAGATCGCTTAACTCTATGAGAAACAGCATCTTTACCACTTCACCGCCAAGTTCCTCTACCAGTTCTGCAGCAGCTTTCATGGTTCCGCCGGTTGCAATCAGATCATCCAAAAGTACAACCTTTTCTCCTTTTTTAACAGCATCTTTATGCATTTCAATCGTTGCCGTACCATACTCCAGATCATATGTTTTTTCAACTGTCTCACACGGCAGTTTTCCTTTTTTACGAATCGGTACAAACGGCTTATGCATGACATAAGCAAGTGGTGCCCCAAAGATAAAACCTCTGGATTCTGCTCCGGCGATCACATCAAAATCAACGCCCTCTAAGCGTTTTGCCAGTTCATCAATGGAAAGCTTCAGTGCATCTGCATCCTGCAGTACACTTGTGACATCACGGAAAATAATTCCCTTCTCCGGGAAATCCGGGATACTGCGAATGTACTCTTTTAACTCTTTCATCCTCTTACCTCACTACTACACGAATTTCTTCGCGTTTTTGACTTTTGATGTTTCTATTATAAGACTTTCCCCGCACAAGCGCAACTCTCACTTGACTTTTTTCCATTCCTGCGTGCGCCTTGTGACCTCTTTTACCGTCAGGATTCCCTCTGCCACCGTAAACCGAATGTCATAATCATCAAATGCCATCCCGTAGATATAATCCGGCTTTTTGTTGTATGCTGCCCTGGGGTCCTGTGCAAGAACCTCAAGAAGCGGTCCCCGCAGATGTTCCGGAATCTGTGCCTGCAATTCCTCCGGAAATACTACCGGTATCTGAAACTCCCGGAATTCTTCCGCAAAACCGTTTTTTGCCTCCGGATGGGCATCCACGTACGGCAGATACGGTTTGATATCAAAAAGCGGTGTGTGATCAAGCAGATCCAGCCCGGAAACCGTAAGAACCGGTCCAAGCTTCTGATCGATGCGCACTTTTTCAAGTTTCACGCATGAAAGACCGATCGAATTCGGGCGGAAGGGGGAACGTGTGGCAAACACGCCCCGTTTTTCTTTTCCTCCCAGACGGGGAGGTGCTACCGTTGCATGAAAGGTATCCTGCTTTGCCCTAGAAAACTCCCAGAGAAGCCACAGGTGGGAAAACTCTTCGATTCCACGCACTGCATCCGGATTCCGGAATTTCGGTGTGAAAATGATCTCTCCACAGGTGCTCTCCGCCAGCCCGCTCTGTCTGGGAATTCCAAATTTTTCTTTATACGGGGTCTCTACATAAGCTATATATTCCATATCCGTTCCTACATCTGATAAAACCGCAGATTTTCTTTCAGATCCGGTGTGATCTCTCCGCCGGCTGCTTCATATTTATCGTAAACAGAACGAAACCGCTGCAGTTTCTTTCTGTTTTCCGCATCAAGTCTGTGAAATGCATTCTGATACTGTGGATTGGTGGCCAGTCCCTGGCGGATATCCTTTGCAAACGGACAATACCTTACCAGAATATCTCTTGCCACTTTATTCAGTCGGAAACTTCCCTGTGACTCATACTTCATCCACGCCTGATAATCCTTGACAAATACCTCACGGTAACTGTTGCGCGCACGGGACAGTGCAGTCTTGATCTTTTCCTTTGCATCTGCGGAAAGATCTGAATTTTTGCGATAATACTGAATAAAATCACAGTACTCCGCCGTAAGCGATTTCTCCCGGATATCGTTCCAGTATACACCCTGCACACGTCTGCAGATCTCCCAGCGGTATCGGCCGATACATTCCACCATCTGATCATCGAGATCCACTGCGGAAAAAATCGGAAACAGGAAACGCGCCGGTGTATCAATCTTGGCACCGGATGTCTCCTGCCACATCAGGGTACGGGTTCCGGCATTTGGCATCAGAATCACATCCGGCAGAATCTCCTTTTTGATCCATTCCTGATTGATTCCGCGATCCGGATCGGAAAACATGACATCATGATAGAGTGCAGAATAATCCACACAGCGCACCTTATTGATGGCATCGGCAATTTTTTCTGCGGTAACTGCCATCTTTTCCACGGTATTGATGAAATCCTCTTCCATCAGAACCGGACAGAATGTAGTCACACGGCCATAGGTCACACGGTTTCCGGAGGTAAACATATTGCGGATCTCAAACTGTACTTTCTGCCTGCGGTCATTTTTATACTGTTGCATCTGCTCTTCCGTAATATTCCCAGTTCTCTTTTCTTCCAGCAGAAATGCATTGAAATCCTGGTCAAATTCATTGCGGGACGGTTCTTTCTTTCCCTGATAAATCTGTACCAGCCAGTCATAAACCGTATAGACATTTGCAGAATGAAACAATCCAAGCGAATCCGTCAGATTATACAGTGCATTTGTGTTAGTTTCCCCCAGCACCTCCGCATCCATAAACCCAAAATTGAAAAACATCATCATGATCGGTGACGGCTTGACCAGTTCCTCAACTGATCTCATAAACGCCTTGGTATAAATATCGTAAAAGACCTTTGTGATTTCCCTGCGCAGCTGTCTCGCCTCATTGTCTGTAGACATCATATCCGGCAGTTCCCGGTACTGCTGCACAATGCTGTGGAAATCCCTGATCATATCGCTGCCATATCCTGCATACTCCATAATATGTGCAATACAATCCTCACGCATAATATTGATACGGCCTTCGGACTCCTTGGTAAAGTCGTAATTCTCGCAGAGCTCATGTGCCTCCGCCATCTGCTTTTTGTCGTATACATCAAGCTTTGTCATGACATCCACCATATTTAACAGACGCTTTTTGATCTCGGAAATGTCCTGCTTTTTCTGCGACTGCTGGACTGCCATTGCAAAAAACAGATGAAAAATATCATCTCTGGAATCTGAAAATAAAATATCCCTGTTGTACTGCAGATAATTTACCATCTCGCCGATTCCCTGTGTCACACGGCGCATCTGTGCCGCCGCCTCCATGATTGCTCCCACACACAGACTGTCATCTTTGATCATCAGCTGCATATATTCTTTCAGATAACTCCGGACCAGACTGTTACTGTTTGCAATCTCCCAGTTTTCCGCACGGTGCTGCATTTTTAAAGCTGCAAACTGTTCCATACGTGGAAAATCCTGTTCATCAAGAAGCTTCTCGCTGCACAGATTTTTGTATTCGCTGTACAACGTTTCCGCAGCATTATGTAAAAGCATGCATTTTTTCTGCAGACTGGCATACAGACACAGTGCCTGATGCCGCTGTTCCACTGCCGTACGCAAAAAAATCGGGCGGAAATTCTCATGTTCGGACAAAATCTTCCGCAGATCCTGTGCATTTTTACATGGAATCACAATCAATGTCGTATCTTCATTTGCCACATAATCGCAGGCAAACCATTCGTTCTCGAGAATACCCACAATTGCATTCCGGTGCATAATGATCTCTGCAAATGCAAACTGCCGGATCACCGATCCCTCCTGAATCAGATACCATTCCATCACCTTGTCCTGTTTTCTGGCAAGCGTTTCTCCCTTTTTTACCTTTAAAACATTCATGTCTTACTGCTCCTTGTCTGCGCCCCCGGACAGCTGAAACGCTATATGATCTACCGTAAGTCCGGTTGCCCCAAAATATAATTTCATATAATGATGTCCCTCGAATGTATCAAACCGGATCTGCTGTGTCACCCACTGCCCTTTCGATCCCCTAAATGACAGTGTTCCTTTGATGATATTATCCAGATATACTGTTACCGGAAGCTGTGCCAGATCATCCAGATTTGATTTCACTTTCATCTGCAGTTCATAACTTCCGGCTTTCATATCCAGATCCGCAAGTATTTCTTTTCCCTGATGTGTATCCCAGCCGCCACCGGAAATGCGGATGTTTCCCTGTTCATCTGCCACAAATTTCATCATCTTTGAGACATCCGGATCATCTTTTGCAGCATTCTTCCGGTCTTTAAGTTCTTCCGGAGAAATCCTATCCATCTCATAAAGCATCGCCGGGGATTTTAGTACAAACTGCAATATATTGATGGCATTTCTCTGCAGCTGTCCTCTCGTAAGATTTCCCTTCTGGAATTCTTCGAGCATATCATCCTGCTGCATATCCTGCGCATCTGCAGTCACCATATATACATCATTCTGTGCCGCTGCCATGACCGCATGTATACGCGGATCCGATGGCTGTCCCTCATGGTTTGCCTTTGCCCACCAGTCGGTCATAACGATGCCGGAAAATCCCCAGTCTTTGCGCAATACAATGGTATTGAGATCATAACTTCCTGCAGTCCACACCCCGTTGACCGGGCCATAGGTAGTCATAACAGAGCGGGCCGGTCCTTCTTTTACCGCAATTTCAAATCCCTTCAGATAAATTTCCCGCAGTGCCCGCACGGAAATAATCGAATCTGCCTCATGTCGTTTCGTTTCCTGATTGTTTGCCGCAAAATGTTTGATGGTTCCTGTGGAACCTGCAATATTAAGTCCCTGCAGCTGTGCGGCTCCCATTTTTCCGGTTAAAAACGGATCTTCGGAAATATACTCAAAGTTTCGTCCGTTCAACGGATTTCTGTGAATATTCAATCCCGGTCCGAGCAATGTATCTACACGGTTTAACCGTAGTTCAAGCCCTGTCATTTCATATAATTGACGCACCAATTCACAGTTAAATGTACATCCGAGCAGCGTTCCGTTCGGAAGGGAAAACGCCTTTGTTCCGCAGTCCATACGTATTCCGGATGGTCCGTCCGATGCACATTCTGCCGGAATTCTAAACTTCCTCAAAGACGGAGTCAGTCCTGCAAATGCCGCTGCAGTACCCGGAGTCACCTTCGGACTGCACATGCCTTCTCCGCGGAACAGCATAATCAGATCCTCGTCCGATAATTGTGCCACAAATGTCTCCATGGAAATCTTTTTGTCATATACATCTTCCAGACGATAGCCTTTATCGCCAGTCTGTGAAATCTCTGCCGGTTTTTCCACGCGGTCATACGGACCATAGATCCGTTCCGGTGTATCGGAATATCCGATCACATCACCCGGCTTTCTTGTCATACGGGCAAACGGTTTCTGCGGTGCACAGACTTCCTCAAGCTGTTCAATCACCGTAAACGTCTGCGGATAACTGCCTGCCTTTTGTGCCGTCCGCACATCGGTTCCCACATAAATGGTATAAGTACCCTCCAGCAGCACAAAACAGTCCCTGTGTCCGGTTACACCACTGTCATCATAGGAGGCAAATGTATTTTTCGGAATCTCCAGAATAATATGCTCTTCTTCCCCTGCTGCCAGTTCCTTTGTCTTTGCAAATCCACAAAGAACACGCACCGGTGTATCCAGTACCCCCTGTGGGGCTTTGGCATATACTTCAAGCACTTCTTTCCCCGGTTTTGTTCCGGTATTTTTCACTGTTGCCTTTACACAGACCGTATGCTCGTCCTTTTCTTCTGCAGACGCTTGCACGGAAAAAGAAGTATACGACAATCCATATCCAAACGGATACAAAACTTTATCTTTGGCAAATGTCTCAAAATACCGATATCCCACATAGATATCTTCTTTATAATAGTTTTTCTGTAAATCCCCGAAATTTGACGTGGATGGATAGTCACTGATATCCTCTGCAATCGTATCGGTCAGTTTTCCGCACGGATTCACACGCCCCATAAGTACATCACAGACACCGTTTCCACCTTCCTGACCTCCCTGCCATGCATAGAGTACCGCTGCCGGATCAAATTCTCTGACCCATTTCATATCAATGATATTTCCCACATTTAAAATAACGGCCGTGCGTGAAAATTGACTGCTCACTTTACGGATCAGGTCTTCTTCTGTCCGTGTCAGCTTATAACTGCCCGGCTTGTCCGTATTGTCCTGGTCTTCCCCCGCCGTACGTCCAAGAATCACCAGTGCCACATCATCCCCGGATGCGGTTTGAAGCATCTCTTCCGTCACGGGCATTTCTTCCTGTGACCACGGAACCAGCCCCCATCCCTCACCTTCGTCATATGGATGGTCTTTAATCCATTTTTCGTAGATCCCAATCAGTTCTTCATCCAGCGCAATATCTTTGCAGGCGCGCAGCGCATCAAGGATTCCAACCACATAGCGTGTATTTACCAGTCCGCCCGAGCCAAGTCCGCTCTTGTAATAATGAAACGCCATGCGCCCAAATACAGCAACTTTATCTCCTTTTTTAAGTGGCAGGGTACTGTTGTCATTTTTCAATAACACGCATCCCTCAGCAGATGCAGTCCTTGCCAAATCTGCATATTTTTCCATATCCAATGCATATCTGCCCATTTAAAATCCTCCTGAAACTAATCATACCCTTTATTATACGCCAGTCACAAAGAAGATTGCAATTAGAAAATATGGATTTACCAATATTTTGGAAGCCCGTAACCAAAAAAGAAATAATAAAAAGAACCAGCCATTTTCCCCAGTGCCATGGCAATCATAACACCACTGAGTCCACGGTTGATATACAGACGCCGGAACAGGATCGGAAAAGTATTTAATATTTCTGCCAGTGCCACCGCAATACATCCCACAAAAATTCCCGCTGCAGTTCCATAAGCGCCCAAAATGACATGCGCCAGCCACGGATACGGCAGCTGTGCCTTCCACTCCACCACAGAAAATACGGCACCGGTCAATACCCCCAGTATAACCGTATTTTCGACCATCAGTATCCGTTCTCCAAAATTGCAGCGTTTGATCATGCGCGGAATGACCCCGATCACCAGAAGAAACGCAAACGTTCCGGCAGAAACCGCAATGCCGCAGGCTGTCGCAAGGCCCGCCATAAAAATGTGTCTAAGAAACATCGTGTTCATGCCCCTTTCTTCCCGCGTTCTCTATAAACGCCATATCGACATCCTGTTCATACTTTCGCATCTCAACCTGAATCGGTGTCGGATCTGAAGTGATTTTTTTCTTTCCGATATGGTTAAAGAATACCAAAATTCCCACTGCCAGTCCAAGACAGTAAAAAATTTCGATTTCTGATACTTTCGGTTTTTCTTTTCCCATCACCTGCTGATAAAACCGGTCAAACACTTCCCCCACGGACACGTCATTGTTAAATGCCATAATCGTAAATGCCGCTCCAAGAAAGATTACTACAACCATCACAACAACTTTAAGCGTCTCCAGCCATTTCGGTGCCATCGGTGCATCTAACAATTGCACCACAAAATCCTGTTCCCCGATACTAACAATTTCCACATCCGGGTAATCCGTCTGTATCCGTTCGATCACATTTAGCATCGAAAATACTTCCATTCGTTTTTTCTTTTTTCCTTCTTTTTTCTGGTCATCGTTTTTCTTAAACGTATACAGTGTTTTATTTTTTATTCCGGCACAGATTGCAGAATCTGCACACTGTACAGACATCACATCCTGTATCTTTATTTTTGGATCATGGCAGACACTGTTGCGGTCTGCCTTCAGATAAACTATTTCCCGTTTTTCTTTCATTCTGCACCTCTTTGATTACTTATTCTCTATGGTAGTATGTGCAAATTCAGGAAAAGTACGCGGAAAAAATATAATTGAAAAGCATCCTGTTAAATCACTTGATGATAAAACACGGTATCTGAACATTAAATTTTCAGTATATAGATACCTCACTGGTATCTTTTACATGGATTTTATCGACATAGATACCACCGAATTTAAAATAGCCAGTAAATAAATCCCAGCACCCAGCTTGAAAAAATTCCATACAAAATCACCGGACCGGCAATCTTAAAAATCTGGCATCCGATACCAAATACCTGTCCCTCTTTCTGGAATTCCACCGCAGAAGCACACACGCCATTTGCAAATCCGGTAATCGGAACCAATGCCCCTGCACCTCCCCAGTTGGCAAGAATCCCATATACATTACAGCTCGTCAGGATCACCGAAAGAAGAACAAGAAGTAAACTGCACCAAAGAGCGGCATCCTCTGCCTTAAGTCCGAATACCCCGGCTGCAATCTGTAAAATAATCTGTCCCAACAGGCAGATACCTCCCCCCAGCAAAAAGGCTTTTCCCATATTTGCCCACAGATTATGTTTCGGTGTCATCTGTTCGACATACTCATTATACTCCTGATTGCGCACTTCTTCCTGTTCCAGAGTTATCTTACTCATTTCATACATCCTCATCTTTCTTTTAAAATTACTTGTAGTATGTACAAAAATTGCAAAAATATAAGGTAACTATCGCTCATAGTTACCTTATAACCGGATGGAACGCTGTCGTGACCTGCCACATGTCAGGTTCCTGTTCTCCCCAGGCAAACAGTTCATCCATCTGTGCATCATGATCCGCTGACGGCTCATAATTCTTTATGATCTGTATCAGATATTTTTCCTGTTCACTCTGCGGAGCCAGATTATCCTGCATCTGCAGAATCGCTTCCAGAATCTGTTCCGGTTCCATATCTGTCCGGATCTCTATGTTGTATAATTTTCTCATCAATCCCGCAGCATAGAAAAATTCGTAGTTTCCAAGCATCACGGATTTTTGCATATTACATTTTAAAATCACACTCTGACGTGCAATGGAAGGTACCATAGCATTCCCTTCTTTCCGACTGTTCCGTAATAGTTTTATTCTTCGTAACTATTCTTCCTTTTTCTTCTGTTCCTCTTTTTCCTTTTCTTCTAAAATTGCTTCATTCAGCTGCAGCATCTTTGCATCGAGGTTTGAAACAATTTCTGCACAGGCACGCAGATCCCGGCTGATATATTCCGGGGCATGCCCCTCAAATTTATAATAAATCTTGTGCTCCAGACTTGCCCAGAAATCCATTGCAATGGTGCGGATCTGGATTTCCACCTTTGTATCAACCACACGGTCCGATAAAAAGATAGGAACCGTCACGTGCATATGGAAACTCTTGTAACCGCTGACTTTCGGATTTTTGATATAGTCTTTTACACAGATCACGGTCAGGTCATTCTGTTTTCCGATCATCTCTGCAAGACGGTAAATATCCGAAGTAAACGAGCAGACAATACGGATTCCTGCAATATCGTTAATATAATTTCTCATATTCTCGATCGTACTCTCATATCCGTCACGCTTTAATTTTTTTACAATACTTTCCGGTGTTTTAATCCTCGACTTAATATATTCAATCGGATTGTACTTATGTATATGAACAAACTCGTCATTTAAAATCTCAAGTTTTGTTCCCACCTCTTTCAGTGCAGAATTATATAAAAACATCATAGTTTCCCAACTATCAATATCTTCCCCCAGCATCTGCGATGTTCCCATGTCATTCCTCCTCTTTCCTGCCACAATGGCAGACATTCCTTTCATAAATGCGAAAGCAGACCTCACACATGTATTAACGTGCTTTCCCATACGGTATTATCATATCACAAGAAACACGTTCTGTACGCAGAAAGCAACAAATTTAATATTTTTTTAATCTTCGTCTATCACCTGTATCTCCAGATAATCAAATTCTGTTTCCTCCACAAAATTGTCCTTGCCAAACCTCGTTCGCGCATGCCTTTGAAATTCCGCTATATTCGCATCAAACCAGATCGGTTTTCCCAGATCCCACTTCAGACAGACTTCTTCAAGCGCATGAAAAATCTTATGTGTACGTGTATCCTCCGTATCATCTTCTATGGTTTCCGATTTTAATAAGTGTGTGTTTTCCCAGATTTTAAACCATATTTTCATTGTGCTCTCCCCGCTGTCTCTTACATTCATACATCAAAAGTGCTGCAGAAACGGCTGCATTCAGCGACTCCACCTTTCCCTCCATGGGAATCTTCAGATAGCAATCCGCACACTCTGCAATTTCATCAGACAGACCGTTCCCCTCATTTCCAATCAGGAAGCCACATGCCCCGGTAAAATCAAAGGCATCATAATATGTATCTCCTTTTAAATGTGCCGCATACAATCGGATATTCTCCTTATGCAGCTCATCAAGCAGATCCGGCAGATGCTCCGTGATCAGGTACGGAACACGGTAGATACTTCCCATCGTCGAGCGTATGGTTTTCGGGTTAAACAGATCCACCGTCGTTTTATTCATTATAATTCCCGTGATGCCGGCACCCTCTCCGGTGCGCACCATCGTTCCAAGATTTCCCGGATCCTGCACGCTCTCAAGAATTAAAAGATGCGTGCGATCCCCCTGCAAAAGATCGGGCAGATCATACTTCGGCATGCGGACAATCGCAAGGATTCCCTGCGGAGTCTGTGTATCCGAAATTTCCCGGAATACTGCATCACTCACGACCTCATACCGGTATCCCTGCAGACATTTTTCATGTTCCGGTTTTTCCAGAAAACTTTCCGACACGTAGACAGACACCACCGTATCCGCCGGTGCTTCCTGAAACATCTTTATTCCTTCTACAACAAAGACCTGTTCTTTTTTTCGTTCTTTCGCCCTTTTCATCAGCTGTGACAGATGTTTCATCTGCTGATTTGCACTGCTTGTAATCATATCATCCGTACAATCCTTTCCCATTACTTACTGTTTCCTTTTATGAAACAGTGTTTCCGGAATCGAGAAGCCAAAAATAATCCCAAATACAATGGCCAGGGCAATCTCAAAAGTTTCCAGCCCTTTTGCCGAGCATTTTGCCGGCATTCCGGATATCAGATAATATGCCGTATAATAGATACCGGCTCCCGGAACCAGTGGAAAAATCCCGGATACCAGATAAATCGTGGCAGGATTGCATCTTGCTACTGCCAGAATACGACTTAAAATTGTCAAAACAAAGGTTGCCACCAGACTGCCCAAAACCACATTCCCCGACTGCCTGTACAAAATAAAATAAACCAGCCAGGCAAGCCCTCCTGATACGCCACAGAAAACCAGTTCCTTTTTCGGTGCCGCAAACAAAATGGCAAAAGTAACCGTGGCAACCGCTGCAATAAAAAACTGAAGCACATAACTCATACCGGTAAATTTCCTCCATATCGCAACAACAGAATCGGCAGTGCAATGCCCACTGCAATGCAAAGTGCCGTAAGAAGTGCATCAATCAGATGGATCGTTCCGGACAAATAATCGCCATTATAAAAATCACGAATGGATGTTGTCAGTGCAATTCCAGGTACTAACGGCATAATTGCCCCGATCACCACTTTGTCATGCAAAACAGGTATTACACCCGCGGCCGCTGGCAGACTAAGCAAAGAGATCAGCAGACTGACATATACATTCGTTAAAAATCTGGAAACTTTACGCTTCCGGCACACAAACAATGCCAGCTGCTCTATCAGCCCTACAAAAAATGCATACAGTGCTTCCGACAGATGCCCTCCAAACATGAAGGTAAACGCTGCACAACCGATTCCACATGCCAGTAACTGTACCGCATTCGCATAAACCGGAATGTTTTTGCACTGTTTCAACCGCTCCGATGCCTCCGAAATCGAACATTTATGATTACAGATATCTCGGGTCAGCTGATTTAATGCAGCGAGTTTCCCCAGATGGGTTGCCGAAAGCGGAACATACCTTACCACACTGCAGGCATCCTCCCTGCTCTCATTTGCACTTGCAAAAATTCCGTTGGATAAAACATAAGCATCAAAATCATCCAGACCAAAAGCTTCCAATATGCGTATCACAGAATCTTCCACCCGGTAAATTTCTGCTCCGCACCGCAGCATCGCGTCCCCGATTTCTACTGCCAGTGTGAGAATTTCCTTGGTGTTGTCCATTGCCCGTCTCCTTGAAAATCCCATTGATTTCAAACCTAAAAATGCGGCAGAGAGAATTCCCTGCCGCACTATGTTCTCCAATAAAAGGAATAACTATACCAGTGTCTTTGAGATTTCGTACATGTACTCATCGACATCTTTCTTCATAGCCAGAGCTTCATCAATGTCGAAATCTACAAACTTGCCACCCTTATGTCCAATGACACGGTTGCTCTTTCCTTCGCAGAGAAGGTCAACTGCCATTGCACCCATTGTGGTTGCATAGACACGGTCCTTACATGTCGGGCTTCCACCACGCTGCATATGTCCAAGAATCGTTGCGCGTGTCTCAACACCTGTCGCTTCCTCGATACGCTTTGCCATGCTCTGTGAATGACCGATACCCTCAGCATTTACAATAATATAGTGCTGCTTTCCGTTCTTTCTTGCGTTGACTACCTGATCAATCAGACGCTGCTCATCGTAATCATATTTTTCCGGAAGAAGAATCTCCTCAGCACCGTTTGCAAGACCGCACCATAATGCGATATGTCCGGCTCCACGACCCATAACCTCAATAATTGAGCATCTCTCATGGGAAGTAGAAGTATCACGGACCTTATCAATCGCTTCCATGGCTGTATTAACAGCGGTGTCAAAACCAATGGTATAATCAGTACATGCAATATCCAGATCAATGGTTCCCGGAAGACCAATGGTATTGATTCCCAATGCAGCAAGCTTCTGTGCACCCTTGAAAGAACCATCTCCACCGATAACTACGATTGCATCGATTCCATGCTTCTTACAGATCTCCGCACCTTTCTGCTGTCCTTCCGGTGTGGTAAACTCCATACAACGGGCAGTCTGTAAAATAGTACCACCACGAGAGATTGTATCTGAAACGCTCTGTCCGTTCATATCAATAATTTCTTCGTTTAATAATCCAGCGTATCCACGCTTGATTCCTTTCACTTTCTTTCCTTTGGATATAGCCTGACGGACAACTGCACGGATTGCAGCGTTCATTCCCGGGGCATCTCCTCCACTGGTCAGTACACCAATTGTGTTAATCTCTTTCGCCATTGTGAAATCCTCCATTTATTAAAATTAAAATGAAATTCTTTAATCTGTTTTATTCTATACTTATTATGCGCGATTTTCAATGCCTTTTTCTACAACTTTTACATTTTTTTCGCCCAGAAATTCCGTCAAACGTGCCAAGAGCACAGAATTTGTACCAACCGCACGGTTTCTTGGCAATCTTTTAAAGGCTTTGACATCCGATATATAAATTACTACTTCATCATTTCCGTCCGAATCCCGGAGAATATCATACACCTGCTGTTCTTTCTCAGAAAAATCACTCTTTGTCGGAAACTGCAGCCAGAGTTCCTTTCTGGTATCGTCAAACGGAACGATCCGCTCGCAGATCACTTTTCCGTCCTGTTCCTCCTCCACCGTTGCGTGTCCGACTACGAAAATCTTCTCCTCATCATTCAAAAAGCGATTGTATCTCTCATAATCTTTTGGGAATACAATAATTTCCACAGAACCGGTCAGATCCTCCACTGTCAGAAATGCCATTGCCTGATTATTCCTTGTATATTTAACGGTTTTTGCTGCAATCATGCCACCCACAACCACATGCATATTATCTGTCACACGAATTGTGCCGCTTTCCTCTTCCCTGACAAAATCCGCTGCATTTGCCGTGACATTTTTCTTCATTTTACCAAGGTAATCTTCCAGCGGATGCCCGCTTAAATAAATCCCAAGCACTTCTTTTTCAAAGCCAAGCAGCACTTCCTTCGGGAACTCCTCCACATTTGGATAATGGACTTCGTAGTCCTTTTTATCTTCCTCCCCGACAAAATCAAACAGGCTCATCTGTCCTTCCAGCCCGGTCTTTTTCCGTCGCACGACATCATCTACAATGGACGTATAGACAATGGACATCTGATGCCGGTTACCGTCAAGCCCATCACAGGCACCTGCCTTGATCAGATTCTCGATCGCACGTTTGTTGATGTCCCGCTGCACCGTACGTTCAATAAAATCCTGCAGGGTGCGGTATGAACCACCTTTTTTGCGTTCCCCGATGATGCTGTCAATCACCGGACGTCCCAGGGATTTAATGGCATACAGACCATAGCGCACGGCATTTCCCTCTGCCGTGAATTCTCCCTGTCCCACATTGATATCCGGCGGGAGCACGGAAATACCGAGTTCCTTACAATGCAGCAGATACTCCGCGGCTTTTGCCGAATTGTCAATCACGGACGTCATAAGTGCTGCCATAAATTCCACCGGATAGTAAAACTTCAGCCACGCGGTCTGCACACTGATGACCGCATAGGCTGCCGCATGGGATTTGTTAAACGCATACTTTGCAAAATCCACCATGGAATCGTAAATACTGTTTGCCGCTTTCTCATCAATGCCGTTTGCCACGCAGCCCCTGATGCCGCGCTCTGAATCTCCGTAGACGAAACTCTGCCGCTCCGCATCGATGACATACTGCTTTTTTTTGCTCATGGCGCGACGGATGTTGTCCGCCTGTCCCATCGTATACCCCGCAAGCTGCTGTACGATCTGCATCACCTGCTCCTGATAAACGATACATCCATACGTTGGCTCAAGGATCGGCTGCAATTCCGGCGTCACGTAAGTAACGGTGTCTGCATTATTCTTTCCCCTGATGTAGTTTGGAATAAAATCCATAGGTCCCGGACGGTACAGGGAAATTCCGGCAACGATATCCTCGAAATTCTGTGGTTTTAACTCCTTCATGAAGTTCTGCATGCCCGCAGATTCCAGCTGAAACACACCCTCGGTGCGCCCGGTTCCGATAAAATCAAGCACCTTTTTATCATTCAAATCGATATGATCGATGTCAATGTCGATGCCTTGGGATGCCTTTACATTTTTGACGGCATCTTTTAATACGGTAAGCGTGCGGAGTCCTAAGAAATCCATCTTTAAAAGGCCAAGTTCCTCAAGCTGTACCATATTGTACTCTGCCGTCGGTGTTCCGTCACTGGCACGCCCCAGCGGCACATAATTGCTCGCCTCTCCCGGATAGATCACAACCCCTGCCGCATGTACGGATGTGTGGTTCGGCAACCCTTCGAGACGCTTTGCCATGTCAATCAGTTCGTGCATACGTGCATCCCCATCATAGAGGCTGCGGAATTCCGGGTTGACCTGCAGGGCACGGTCAATCGTAATGTTCAGTTCCATCGGCACCATTTTTGCCACGCGGTCCATCTCCGCATACGGAAAATCGAGTGCTTTTCCAACTGCCTTGATGACACCGCGGGCTGCCATCGTACCAAAGGTCGTAATCTGTGTCACAGAATCCTTTCCATATTTTTCTGTGACGTACTCGATCACGCGGGAACGCTCCGCATACTCAAAATCCACATCAATATCCGGCATGGACACACGCTCCGGATTTAAAAAACGCTCAAAAAGGAGGTTATATTTGACCGGATCAATGTTTGTGATGCCGGTACAATAGCACACGCGGCTGCCCGCGCCGGAACCACGCCCCGGTCCGACCCAGCAGTCATGCGTTTTCGCCCAGTTGATGTAATCCCACACGATTAAGATATACTCGACAAATCCCATCTTCTGGATAATGCCAAGCTCGTATTCCATATCGTCATGGATCTTTGCACACTGCGTCTCATCGTACGCCGGATTGTCCGTATATTTTTCCTTAAATCCCTTCTCACACAGCGCATCCAGAAATGTCCACGCACTGTCATAGCCTTCCGGCGGTGCATATTTTGGAATCTGGTAATTGCCAAATTCGAGTGTGACATGGCAGCGGTCTGCGATTTTCTGCGTGTTGTCTGCAGCTTCTTTTGCATACGGAAACAGACTCCGCATCTGCTCCTCGCTTTTTACGAAAAACTGTCCGCCCTCGTAACGCATACGGTCTTCATCCGTAATCTTTTTACCGGTCTGGATACAGAGAAGGACATCGTGTGCCTCCACATCCGTTTCATAGGTATAGTGGATATCGTTCGTGCAGACAAGGGGAATGTCCAGTTCCTGACTGATCCGAAGAAGCCCCTGGTTGACCGTCTTCTGATCCGGGATGCCATGATCCTGTAATTCCAGGAAATAGTTGTCTTTTCCAAAACAGTCCTGGTATTTTTTTGCAATGCCTTTTGCCTCTTCATAAAATCCACGCACAATATAGCGCGGCACTTCTCCCGCCAGACACGCCGACAGACAGATCAATCCCTCATGGTATTTCTGCAGCGTCTCAAAATCCACACGCGGCCGGTAATAATACCCTTCCGTAAACCCGATGGAGACGATCTTCATAAGGTTCGCATAACCGGTATTGTTTTCCGCAAGCAGGATCAGATGGTAATACCGGTCCTCGCCATGGCTGGTCTCGCGGTCAAACCGGGAATTCGGCGCCACATAGATCTCACAGCCAATCACCGGATTAATATCTGCTGCCTTTGCCGTCTTGTAAAATTCCACCACACCATACATATTGCCATGGTCAGTGATCGCGGCACTGTTCATCCCCAGTTCTTTCACACGGCTTACATATTCTTTTATTTTGTTGGAACCATCGAGTAATGAATATTCCGTATGTGTATGCAGATGTACAAATGCCATGATTGTTTCCTCGCCTTTTTCGTTCATTGTGGTATCCCACATGTGTAACTATTATATCGATTTTCGGCTGTTATGACAAGTTTTCTCTTTCTCAGGAAACACCACAACTTTTTCTACATCGCTTTACATAATTATCTTTTTTCGATATTCTCTAGGTGTGATTTTATATTTTTCCTTAAACACGCGGTTAAAAGTTCTTTGACTTTCAAATCCACAATCAAGACATATATTTGTAATGGAATCCATTGTGTTTTCCAGTGCCGCAACTGCATAATTTAACCGGACTCCATTCACATATTTACTAAAATTACAGTGAAAGGTTTTTGCAAACATTCTTGACAACACATATTTACTTACACACAATTCATATGCCATTTTTTCAAGGCTGATGTTTTCCCTAAAATTTTTGGCCACGTATTCTACCGCATTATAAATCAGGTCATCACTCCCTACCGCACTTTTATCCATCATTGGCATTGTTGTGAAAACATGTGCAAGGATCATCTGTGCATATGCCTGTATCATCCGGGGATCCCCCTCTGTTATTCCGGTCAGATATTTTATGGCATTTACCACATCCGGATGCACCTGCTCTTTTTTTACAACCGGGTTCTTCGGGCTGTATATCTGCAATTCCCTGTAATAGGAAGGAAACAGTGTTGGTTCAAGGTACAGGAATATGACCTTGTTTTCTTTTTCCCCAAACACCTGATAATGATGTATTACATTTGGAAACACAACTGCAAAATCCCCTTCATCCATATGGAACAATTCCTGTCCCACTCCAAGTTCTATTTCTCCATCCGTTACATACACTACTTCTATTGCCTCATGTAGATGCGGCGGCACATGTACTGGCTTCTTCCACTCCGCGGATACTCCTGTATTTCTGTTTTCATATACCAATAGCACTTACAAGCAACTCCTTTTATTTATACTCCCTGTTTCTCCAACCACAATCAGCATATGGTAAATGAATAATCTATATTATCTTCTGCACTGATACGATATTCCTCTTCCACATCAGTTCCCCAGCTGTCGATGCCTCCAACACCTCTTACTGCACCATATACACATAAAACGGTTCTTCTTGCCGGTGGTAGTTCTTCGTGGTGAAGGGCATTTTCAATCTCAGATGCTGTATAAGGCAGACAGGAAAATGCAAATTTTTCGCCATTCTTTTCAATGCGCAGTATCTGTGATGAACTGTCTGTCCGGCTGTTATCAAGAGCCGTATGTCTTGTAATCTCAAGCCACTCTGTATCCATTCTCATACCACATTCCTGCGGAACGAGATATTGTGTAAGACTCAGGTCTTTAATCTCATAGATTCCTTCTTTTGCCCCCGCTTTTCTGTCAGGATATGTTTCCCCGGAGAGTCCCTTATATAAATATTTGTCTGCCAGTGTTGGCATGATAAATCTCATTCCAAATACAGGTAATTCTGGAAGTCCCTGTACCCCATGATAATGTACATCCACGCGAATCTTTCCAGATACATCAACGGTATAGCTTACAAGAACCGTTGTCTCCGGAGTGGTTATGGTCTCGTATGTGTATGTTACGACAATTTCATCCGCATAAACATCACCACCATAGCTATTATTATCAGGGGCATATGGGGTCTGCTCCTTGCCATCCATGATGACCTTTATTCCCTTACAGTCAATGAACATATCTGCGGAAAGCCAGCTTCCGCTTTTAATGTGAAACCTGCTTCCCCTGTCATTATCTGTCAATGCTCTCCAGAAAGTAGGTTTTGGACAACGGTACAGCCACTCATATCCATTTTTAATGATAGATTCCAGTCCACCCTGTGCATAAGAAAAAATATAATCAAATTTCTCCCCATGTACACCAAGTGTATAGTCACCATAGACCACTCTTAATTTATCTGTATAAGCCATAGTAATACCT
>OHDG01000383.1_pt1 | contig 31217 bp, 21 predicted proteins | sample 1566961 | NCBI WGS metagenome assembly OHDG01 (sample SAMEA3879539, study PRJEB24766) | human gut metagenome | biome: human-associated habitat; feature: feces | place: USA | collected 1985/1987
AAAAATCTGGACGGCTATCTTTTTATGTGGTGAACGCTATCGCGGACGGTTGTACCTAATATTTATGGAAGACACTTCATTTTTGGCACCACTGTTATTAACTATTGGTGGACTTGTTATCGGAGCTTTACTAAAATCATTATTACGGCACACACGTATTCCATATACAGTAGGACTATTTGCCGTCGGACTGTTAGTAGGTTTATTAAATCGTTATGGAATTTTTAATTTTTGGAGTGATCTGTCAGAAGGTGTAAACTCTGTGGCCAATATCAATCCTGATTTAATACTCTACTTATTTCTCCCCATTTTAATCTTTGATGCAGCTTATGAACTCAACCTGCATATATTCAAAAAGACATTAGCAAATGCAACTCTACTTGCCGTCCCGGGGCTCATCATTTGTATGCTTCTTACCGGTACATTATTAATAGGAATCGCCCATATTGTTCCTGGATTTGAATCGTGGACATGGGGACTTGCGCTTATGTTCGGAGCTTTAATTAGTGCTACCGACCCGGTTGCAGTCGTTGCTTTACTTCATGAATTAAAGACCAGTAAACGATTCTCTACACTTGTTGACGCAGAATCACTTCTAAATGATGGCACAGGTATCGTATGTTTCATGCTGTTTTTCGGAACTTATGCAGCAACGGGAGGAAGTTCCTCCTCACCAGTAATGGAATTTATACAAGTAGTAAGTATTAGTACACTATTGGGGTTTCTACTGGCACGCCTTGTTATTTGGTTTATTACCCGAATAAACTCAGAAGAAATGATCCAAAACAGTGCTGTGATCCTCTCAGCTTATCTCACCTTTATTGTTTCTCAATATTATTTGGGAGTTTCAGGAGTCATAGCCCTGCTGGTTTTTGGATTAACTGTCACTTACGTAGGTAAGCCAAGATTAAAACCCCAAGTTAATAATTTCATGGAACATTTTTGGGAACTCCTTACCTATATCGCAAACACACTGATTTTTATTTTGGTAGGAATTGTAATTGCCCAGAAAGTCAATTTTACATGGGGAGCACTAGGAATTCTAATACTGATTTACATTTGCCTCAACTTATTCCGCTTCGCCATGATAATGTTACTATATCCACTTATGAAAAGAATGGGATATGGATTAAGTAAACGTGAGTCCGTTATATTGACATGGGGAGGATTACGTGGAGCATTAGGTATGACACTGGCTTTAATGGTATCTTATACCCCTGCTATACCTGAAGATGTACGCAGCCAAGTATTATTTTTCACAGCCGGAATAGTCACATTAACACTTTGCGTAAATGCTACTACGACACGATGGTTGCTGAATAAATTAGGGCTAATCAATATACCCTCGGCACGCATTATATTAGAAAATAAAATCCAGCAAACCATTCGTGAAAATTCAGAAAAATATCTGGAACGTTTAGAAAAGCGTGATGCTTTGGAAGGTACCAATTGGGAAAAAGTCAGACACTATATTTTTCCAAAGCCGCAGGAAGTTACTCATACAGCAGGAACTCATGCCATGCTTACAGAAGTTCGCTTACGTGTACTAGATAGAGAAAAGGCTCTCTGCCATCAACTCTATGATGAAGGCATTATATCGCAAAGTACTTTCCGCAGATTAATGAACTCATTAGACGAACTATACGATCATGACGGAACATATCCATTAGACAATCGCCTTTCAATATTTCGTTTCTGCAACCGGACTGCTTTACTGAACAGTTTAAGAAAAGAGCCCTACCTACACAACCTGATGAGCTTCTATTTCCGTAAACGCATCGCACTAATTTACGACTTGGGAAGAGGATTTATCATTCTACAGAAAGAAGATTTGAAATTCTTGGATGAATTAAAGAACTCAGACTTACTCAATGAGCAATCGATTGTAAACACGCTAAAAGAAGAAATAAACCAGAACATAAAAGCTATGAGTGAACTTATAGACAGTTTAGCTATAAACTTCCCCAGAGCTTACAAACATGCTTTAACGTTAAAATCGATTCGCATGTTATTAAGTAACGAGCGCAGAACAATCAAGCAAATGGAATCAAATGGTGTCATTTCAGAGAAAGACGCTGAAGGGTTATTGGAAAAAGTAGACGAACGAACAGACGAACTGAATACTTTCAGATATACTATACCTGGAACTATTTTACGGAGGCTGTTCAGAAAGTCTTCAAAAGAATTATAATATCAGAACCAGATGAAAACAGTCAGGCTTATCACTTGCGACAGCTCGTTTCAAGCAAGGCTTATTTTAGGAGCTTTAGAAAACGAAGGTATTGCTGGCATATTACATAATGAAAATAGCTCAAACATACTAAAAGGCTATATCAATAATATTGGCGTAGATATTTTTGTGTATGAAGATGAATACGAAAAAGCTCTGAAAGTACTTGAACAAAATGAGATAATAGCAAAACAAATGAAATATTGTCCATATTGCCACTCCGACAATATTGAATATGCCCTGAAAAAAGAGAAAAAAATACGTGCACTCTTTGCGACATTTTATCTCTGCTTACAGCAACTCCCCTTAAAACAGAACATTGGGAATACATTTGTAAGCAATGTGGGAAACATTTTGAAAATCCAGTTGCATAAAAATAAATGCTTCCTGATGATTTTTATAAAAGCCATCAAGAAGCATTTATTCACTATAGCGCACACGAGTTTCCTTCACAATAGTCCTTACTTATTTCCCCTTGATACTCCGGATGACGCTGCAACCATATTACAGCGTACGAACAAGTAGCTATGGGCTTCAGGGCATTTTCAAGAGCAAAATCATAAGCGGCTTTCACCAAAGCAGATGCAATTCCTCTCCCCCCTATCTCTGACGGAACAATGGTATGACGAATATCCAAACCATTATCATGAATACTATAAGCTACATGAGCCTCATATCCATCAACTTCTATCTCAAATCTTCTTTGTTCTGCATTATGTTTTATATCCATATTACTAAAGTTTAAAGATTTATATATCTGAAGCAATATACAAAATTAAAGAATATTAAAAAAAGAATCAATGAATCTTATTTCAAAAAAATACATGAAATTTGCAGAAATAAAATTCATATAACGATATGGAAAAAGAAAGTCTTATAAAAAGATATTTAGTATTCATCGCAGGTCTGTATTTTTTAGCAATGGGTATATCATTAATTGTTCATTCCAGCTTAGGAACTACACCCATTTCAAGTATGAACTATGTATTAAGCATCAACACATCATTATCCCTCGGTACATGGACATTTATTGTAAATCTGCTCATGATTATTATCCAACTATGGCTGGCAAGCGGCAAATATGGGACACGTAAGGATACCATAGAAATTTTATTGCAGATACCTTTTTCTTTTATATTTTCTGCTTTCATCGATTTAAACATGATACTCATCCACAATCTTGTTCCAAGTAACTATGGCATGGCTGTAGGAATTCTACTGGCAGGATGCATCATTCAGTCCATAGGGGTAGTATTAGAAATTAAACCCAAAGCAGCAATGATGAGTGCAGAAGGACTCGTAAAATACATAGCCCGACGCTGCAATAAAAAATTCGGTAATGTAAAAGTTTATGTAGATATTACACTGGTTAGTCTGGCCATTCTTATATCACTAGCTTTCACCATGCGCATAAAAGGAGTTCGAGAAGGCTCAGTCATAGCAGCTTGTATCACCGGATATATTGTTAACTTTCTGAATTATAAAGTCATGACAAGAAAAACATTATACCGTATCATACCCATAAAACATGAATAAAAGCTCAAAAGAAAAAATTTTAATCAATAATCTCCATTAACTAGAATTCTTATCCATGAACTATCAATTTGAAATCTGTGCCAACTCTGTAGAAAGTTGTCTTGCTGCCCAAGCAGGAGGAGCACATCGAGTAGAATTATGTGCTGGCATCCCCGAAGGAGGTACTACTCCTTCATTAGGTGAAATCCTAACTGCCCGCCGTATGCTTCAAATCAAACTACATGTCATTATACGTCCACGCGGAGGAGATTTTTTATATTCTCCCCTCGAACTGGAAATTATGGAAGAAGATATAAAACTAGCCAGAAAAGTGGGCGTGGATGGCATAGTAATAGGATGTCTTACCCCTGAAGGTGAGATTGATTTACCAGCCATGAAACGCCTCAGAACAGCAGCAGGTGATTGTTCCGTAACATTTCATCGAGCTTTCGACAGATGCAAAGATCCTTTTAAAGCACTTGATGAAATAGCTGAATTGGACATCCATCGTATTTTGACTTCAGGACAGCAACCTACTGCCCCTGAAGGAAGTGGTTTAATAAGAAAACTTGTAGACTATTCAAACGGTAGAATCAGCCTGATGGCAGGATGTGGAGTAAATGAAAACAATATTCGCCAATTAGCAGCAGAAAGCGGTGCCAGTGAATTCCACTTTTCTGCACGGGAAAAGATAAAAAGTGCCATGCGCTTTTCGAATCCGGAAGTAAAGATGGGAAGTGATTCTATTAATGAATACACACGCGAAATCACAACAGCTCAACGTGTAAAACGAACAATTGATGCACTTACCAGTCTATAATAAAAAATCCTCGGCTTCATAAATGAACCGAGGATTTTTTATTATACAGATTCTTTCATTTATTCATCCCATACCAAATAAGCAGAAACCAACCAATGATTCAGTTCTTCTCCATTTCCTGGTTGTGCATCGGGTATACTTACAGTAAAAGTATGTTTACCAGCCTGTAGTTCTTTCAAAGGAATTTCCTCTGGAACAACGTCCGACCCTGGACACCAGTTCGAACGAGACAAATCAGAAGATGCTAAAGGTTCCTCTACCATTTTTGTCTTATATCCATCTTCACTAATATAAGCAGCAAGACGTTCTATAAGCCATACTCCCGTAGCTGGGTTAAAACGACGGAATGAAGCACAATCATCTCTCCATGGGATAAAACTATATACTTCTTTTCCATCTACCGAAAGAATATTCTTCTTTTGAACAAACTCATCACCTCCGCTATGACCGCCATGACCAGTTACAATATATTTCAGACGTACATTCTTCGCATTTTTAGGAAGAACAAAATCAGCAGAAACAGATTTACGTGCAAAAATATCCGGATACGACTGTCCAATATAATATACCGTATTCATCAACGGTTCTACATGACGGCGTATTAGTTTTTCACATGCAATCGGAGTTTCCTTAATATTCAGTTCCATACTGGCAATATAGCCTTCTGCTGTCCAAGTATCAATAAAAATACCAACATACACTTCACCTTTAAGCGCAGCATACAAGTCGGTAATATCCTGTTCCCACTGTACGCACTTCTCCCATTTAGGGATATATACAGGACGACGTTTGCTAGATAAAGAATCATCATTTTCACTATAATGTCCTACTCCAAACGGTGTCATAAAGCGCATCAATTCGATGGTAGGCAAATAGTTTTTTCCAGGTATTATACCAACCATATTTTCTAATTTCAGACTATCAACCTCAGGAAATTTATTTTTCCCTTGTGCTATACTCAACAAATTGACAGCCGAATTCTTAGGTAAAACAAAACAAGATCCAGATTTATCCCATCTGTCCCCATTCGATGCTACCGTAACCTTTAAACTAACTGTCACGTCTCTTTGATAATCAGGTATCTGGATTTTCTTCAAAATAATACGCCCATTCACTAAATGAATAATGCCATCACTATCTGCTTCCGAAAAGCTTGGATATGTATTAGGCAAAAAACGCACATTCGCATTATCAAATACCTGTAGGCTTAAGTTACCTTTAGCTGGCAGCTCCTTATGACTGGCAGCATTTACTGTTAATGTAAACAGCAGAGAAAAAAGAATAAAGATTGTTCTCATGTCTATGTTAAATTCTAATGCTTTCAGATTAATAAAATTCGAGTTCTTATAAATCAAAGAACTCGAAACTTTTATTTATTCTTGTACGGTAATTGGCTCGCAAGTAAATTTGCTAAGATTGTCTACTACATAGCGTACATTTTCTTCCGGCACACTGATAGCGATACGAAAACTATGAGTAGTAGCCTCTACTGAAATATCTGTACCTGCCGGTAGAGTATTCAGTTCAGCAGCTGTCAGGCAGAAGCTTTCTTTTTCGCGCAAGTATCTTTTTTCTTTTGAATAAAAATCTTGCTGTGCATAAAACATTGCCCACAATAATTTGTATGCGGCCATATTATAAGGATATTTAAACGTATCAGTACCCTGTCCTATAACTTTATCTGAAAGATACAAGAATCCCCATCTGTCAGGCATATGCATATCAATTTTACCAGTTGGCATCCATACCCAGTTTTCTTCACGCTGTCCCGGTTTCAGCCACTGCACACGTGAAAAATTAATACGCCAATATTTTCCAGCTTCTCCAGGATTAGAGAAATTTACAGTCAATGCTTTATGAGGAATAGCCATCTCTACAGTCCATTGTTTGTCTTTATCTTTCGAGTTATTCAATGTCCCGTCACGATGTACAGCCAGTTGAAGTCCCGGACAATCCCACTGAATCATGAAATTTCCTCCAGAACGATAAGGCTTATCCAACATCAAATCAAATATAACAGCTTTTGCATTAGTTTCTATTTCAAAGTAATTCTGCCCGTCACAATCCGGATCGAGAAAAACTTCAAAATCATTATCATGGTAAATAATTGTATCTCGCTGATTCAGCTTCGCCTTAATATCATCTTCCTGCAACGTAGCAGCAACATAAAGATACTTATCATCCCACAGCATTTTAGCAGAAGTATCATAACACGGCTTAGCAAATCCTTCTCCACTTATATCTACAAAAGAAGAAGTGGGCTGTGCCTTCTGCCAGTCAGCTTCATTCAGTTTTCCATCTACCTTAATTTTCCCATCTACGCGATAGCATACATACCCTGCGGGCAAAGTTAGCATACGCTCATACTTCGAATACAAATTTTGCGCCAGAAGTTGTCCTCCCATAGCCAACGCAAGCACACTACATACTAGTTGTTTTCTCATGGTTATTTTTATTAATTACTTTCAATTACTTGACCTGCTCCTCGATATAACTTAACCGGACCATCCAACAATACCGCAATTACCGTTATCTGTGGATCCAGTACGTGTTCTGGTACATCAATATATAAATTGCCAGGAACCTCGCTCCAGTAATTTTTGTTATACACTTTATAAGACAACATGGAGCCATTACCGACAACCCACACTCTATTAACTTTATTCATCAAGCCCTTTACTTCGATAGGTCCATTAGGCTTATATGGTAAATAAAGATACAAGATATCTCCACCTTGATTTAAAGTTGTATATCCTTGGAAGTGCTCTGTCGGAATACCAGCACGAGTATCGTAAATAGCTTCTTTATGTTTTTTAGTCCAACGACCAAATTCTTTTAAAATAGCGACCTGCTCTTCAGGAATTGTACCATCTTCCTTCGGCCCAATATCAAGCAGCAGATTTCCACCCATACTCAGACAATCGACAAATGTACGCAATAGGATAAAAGGTGACTTATAGTTTGTATCTGTATGCTGATATCCCCAAGAATCATTCATAGTCATACAGAGCTCCCAATACTTATCTTCAGGACGAACAATAGGAACTCCCTGCTCGGGTGTAGCATAATCACCATATCCCTGAATACGTGAATTTATAATTACATTCTTATTATCAGATCTCAACAAATCAACGATACCTTTAGAGTTCCAAGCTTCTGCTGTTTGTTCCCAGTCTCCATCAAACCAATACAAATCAGGCTTCCAGGTTTTATTCAATTCACTCAGCTGTGCCATATTGAAATCTACAAAACGCTGCCACCTTACAGAATCATCTTTATAACGAACCTCTGTACGTGTCATATTTGGATAATCAGGATGCGACCAGTCCAGCAATGAATAGTAAAATCCCAGCTTCAATCCCTGCTTACGAACTTCCTTCACAAAAGGACTTATTAAATCACGTTTAGCTGGTGTACACTTTACAGTACTGAGTTCTCCCGCCTTTGTATCCCACAAAGCCATCCCATCATGATGCTTGGTTGTAATAACTGTATAGCGTGCACCACTCTCTTTTATTAAGTCAACCCATGCTTTAGGATCATATTTCGAAGCTGTAAATCCATCTTTCTGACTCATGTACTCCTCATAAGGCAGATACTTATTGAAGAAAGACCAACTTTCAGAAACTCCTTTTACAGAATAAATACCCCAATGGATGAAAATACCTAACTTGGCATTTGCAAACCACTCCATTCTTTTTTCTTTCTGTGCATCCAAAGAATTAGTAGATGCTTGCTGCGCCACTACAGGAGCTATTGTGCTATAAAGAGTGACAAACAAAATTAAAATAAGTTTTTTGGTCATTACTGATAATTTTTATTATTTCATTTATCGTACTGAACATTACAAGCTTTTTCGCTAAATAATCTATACCCGACATAACACTAAAATGTCTTTTACTTCTGTCATCTTTAGTATATATGAAAATATCTTCCCCTTATTAATACAACATACAAATCTCGACAAAGGTAATTATAGAATAGCTTATCAGAATATTAGGGACTACTTATTTCTCATCATATCCATCCCTCACATCTGCTCTATTCAACAATTTCATTTTCTCCATAGAAGGTTCCGTTGGAAACATAGTTCTCTCATAAGCAAACACATTGCCAGTTTTATCCACAAAAATATACTTACAAGGATGTCCCCAATTCGCTATTAACGGCATCTCATCCACGAAAAACAACCACGAATCACAATCCGGAGATATGATATCCTCGCTTCCCATTGACACTACTTTCGTTTTAGCAGAAAGCATATCTATCGATACATAGATATCAACTTCATTCAATTGCTTATCGCCTAATTGCTGTTTTATTAATTCATAAGCAAGGTTTTGAGGAATTGGCAAAGCACCTGTATAGCTATAATCTTCAGATTCATTACTACAAGCTACAAATGCCATCATTGCAGACAACAATAAAAAAACACGTAATAGTTTCATAAATATCTATTTTAAATCAATAAAGAAAAACAAAACAGTAGAATTCCCTAGATTAGAAAATAAAATACCGAACTTGGCATTTGCAACCACTCTATTCTTTTTTCTGTGTATCCTATTGTTCCTTAGGTTGTACTTGACTCATCAAAGGAGCAACAATTACACTAATAGAAAATAGTGCTGCAAATATACTATATGATTAAAATTCATTATAGCTAATATAACATACTCACCTCAACAAAGAAAGTATATCTCATAAATTATGAAAACTTATTTCCCTAAATAAACAAAAATAGCCCAACAACCATTTCTGTACAGACAAAGTATCTGCAAACAGGTTGTCAGGCTATTTTATTAATTATAATTATTTCTGATTACTTCCTAACGACCACCATAATGGAGTAATAATGACATCACTACCTCCCAACAATTCCACTGCTTTTTGATAATTTTCTGGATCAGCATTATCAAGAGTAGTAGGATATCTCATACGTTGAGGATAGAAATCCCACTGTTGACCATTTTTCCAAGAATCTTTTTTCAGGACATTAACCATATCAGAACCTATCAGATCACTTTCATTTGCAGGAATTTCAAAGAAAGGTAATCCCAAACGACGATGGTCATTCCATATTTCAAGTACTTGATATGGCATTTGTGCAATATATTTCTGAGTAATAATCTTAGTCAAATGGTCATTCATAGCTTTACCATATAAGGTCTTAGAAGCTGTCGGATAATTATAAACAACTTCTTGTATCTGATCTGTATTAGTATAACCATCCCTATAAGTCATCACCTCACTTGTTGGTTCTACTGTATCATCAAATGCTACACTTGTACCTAAACGATTACGAGTTGTAGAATTGATATATTGATCAGCATACTCACTTACACCAAAATATTCAAAGCTGGAACGAATTCCTAACTCATAAGCTTCTTTGGGTGTAATATTTGAAATCCAACCATATTCAGCAGCTTCAGCCAACAAGAAATAACTTTCCCATGGCGCAAAATAAATACGAGCTTTGCCACTGCAATAATCACTACCTAACATAGGAAGAGTACAACCCGGACCATAACCGTTACTTACTAACTCATTATAAGAAACAGTTGAAGACCATGTAGCACGAGTACCTGCCGGATAACCATTCCAACATTTTGTTGCATCAATAGCAATTCGATCTTGTTTTTCCGCACTTGGTATAGGGTTTCCATTTTCATCTACAGCTAACAAAGCAAAATCTTTAGCCGATTTATCCAAGTATTTATCAATATAATTTTCGGCTTCTGCATCATCAGGTAAACAGAAAATCTTCAAGGCACGAGGATCCAAATTTTCAGGAATACCATCCATCCAATATTGTTTAGTTGGATTATCTGTATTTGCTACATAATGACGATTGTAACGGATTCCTAAATAATTAGCAGGCTTTACGTTAGAAGCCAGACGAGGATACATATCTGCAACTTTAACTCCACCAAGATTTGTTAACAAGTTAGCAACTGTAGAAGACAACACTTGATCATCAAAAGAACGCGTAAATACACCTGTCAAATTGTCCCAACCATTATTTTCAGGAACAGCAAAAATCTCATCCTGAGTCGTAATAACATTCAAGCCCTCAGCAGCAGCACTAAATTCACTTCTTGCGGTAGCTGGATCAACTACAGATAAACGCATAGCATAACGCATTCTTAATGAATTTGCTAACTTTTTCCACTTTGTAGCATTAAAGTTATTACCAAAAGTATCACAAGAGCCTTCATCTCCTTCGGCTTCCACAGATGTATCAATCGCTTCCGAAGCCTCTTTCAATTCTTTCAAAATAAATGCGTATACTTCCTTTTCCGAATTGAAAACAGGGTTTTCACCCATAAATCCTTCTATAGCATAAGGACCAAAATTATCTGTAAATTCACTAATTAAATAAGCACGCCAAATACGCGCAAATTGTTTCACATTTGGGAAAAACTTTTGTTCATGTGCTGTAGCAGTACCAGATGCAAGCTGTTGATCCGCTGTATTAATAGCTAATGTAGCATTCTTAATACTATTACAGATACATGGATAATAATAGCTACTAGTATAATCATCAGAATAACGACCAACATTTAAGAAACTCATCTCACCAATAACACGAGCTGCACTACCCCAGTTGTACACAACAATACGTTCAGAAACCCCTGGATCCATTTTTGCTTGTGCAATAGAATTATTCAAAGCAAATTGAGGCTTTACATATTCTATAGTCGCTGTAATAGGACTTGTATTAACCTCATCAAAATCGGAGCATGAAAACAAAGCTGTACAAGCTCCCAATCCTAATATAATAGTTTTTATATCTTTCATAATAATCATTTCCTTTAATCCCTTAGAAACCAAGAGTTACATTAAACAAATAAGTACGTGACGTTGGCGCAGAAGCATTTTCCATACCTGTAGCATTTGTACTAGTTGCGTAAACAGATTCTGGGTCAATACCATCTAAGTTACTCTTTATCATCCATACATTATTAACAGATACGCCTAACTTCAAACGCTGAATAGGAGTTTTCTTTAACATTGAAGACGGGAAAGAATAAGTCAGTGAAACATTACGCAAACGAATATTAGTAGCATCATAAACATAAGCTTCAGATATACCAGCACGACCAGTTCCTAAAGCCTGATAATATTGTTGTAATGATACTGGAGTTTGGTTTGGAGCATAAGTACCATCAGCTTGTTTTACAACACCTGGAACAACAATATCTTCTCGTTTTCCACCGGGAGCCGTTACTTCTGCAATACCAGAACGTTGCAATTCCAAATTTGTAAACGAGAAAATATCACCACCAAAACGTCCATCAATCAAGAAACTAAAGCCAAAATTCTTATAAGTGAAACTGTTAGTCCATCCAGCCATCATATCCGGTTGCTGTTCACCAATTTTATAACGTTCACTTGTAGCCTGTGGCAAACCAGAATCACTCAATAATAACTGTCCGTAATATGGGCTGTTAGGATCTTCTACTCGTTGATATTTTGTACCCCAAATTTCTCCATATACACCACCTGCAACTGCATAAATTTGTAATGCATCAGAGCCTCCCAAAGAGTATCTCATTCCAGGCTGTCCAGGAAGTAATTCAATAATTTTACTATTATTCTTCGAAATATTTAATTGAGTATCCCAAGAAAAATCACTCGTTTCTACAGGACGCGCATTTAACATAAGCTCAATACCAGTATTCTGAATATTACCGGCATTAATCTTCATACTTTCATAGCCAGAAAGATTATTCATTGGAATATTCATCAACTGACGTTTAGCGTTTGTTTTATACCAAGCAAAATCAACACCTAAACGGTTATTAAAGAACTTCAATTCTGTTCCGACTTCCCACGAAGTGATTAACTCACTGCGAACATCTGCATCATATTTAATTTTACCTTGATCTGCAGTAGGCTGACCGCCAATAGAAGATATAGTATATGAATCATATAACTGATATGGATCCATGTCATTACCTACTTGGGCAAAAGAAGCACGAACTTTTGCATAAGTAAACCACTCAGGCATAACCTTACCAATCTTATTCACCATATCACTAATCACCCATGATACAGAAACAGAGGGATAAAAGAATGAGCGATTTTTCTTTGCTAAAGCAGAAGACCAGTCATTACGGAATGTTGCATCTAAGAATGCCCATCCATCATAATTTATACCTAATGTACCATACAATGAATTAATCTTTTTATGAGTATAAGTTTCTGTAATGCCTAATTGATCCTTAGGACCATTATTCAAAGAGAACAAATCAGGAGCGGTCAGCTTGCCCATGCTTACTTCAACACCTGTCGATTTACGCTCCATGAGGTTACCTCCAAAAGAGAAATTACCACCCCAATTTCCAAAAATACGATCTTTATGTCCGCTTATCAAGAAGCTAAAGTTATTTTCATAGAACTTCTGTTCTCCCATTGTATAACGACTATCACCATCGTTAATGGTACTTCCAGCATACAGTTTATCATCGCGTTCTGTGAAATACATATCACTACCAGCTCTGATTTCTGCATCCAACCATTCGGTAAATTTATACTTTAAAGACCCATTCATTAAAAAACGATTACGAGAGTCCTTATTCGGATTATATTCGTTCAACCAATAAGGATTCACTCCACCTCTACTCCACCAAGTCATATTTCCGAACTCATCTTTTAAAGGACTAGAAAAGTCGCGAATGTCAATCGTCGTAGGAAGATTGAACACTGTATAAAAAGCATTAGCATCACGAGCACCCCCTTGTGGACGATTTTCTGCTAAAGAATTAATATATTGAACTTTTGCATCAATACTCCAACGATCATCTTTGCCAAAAGAAGAAGCTGCACGTAAACTCAAATTTGTACGATGTAATTTAGATCCTGGTATTTTACTAGCATCATCCATACGATTTAAAGACGTATAAATAGATGTTTTTCCAAACATTTGTGAGAACGATATGCTTTCTGTGAAATTAACACCTGTATCAAAATAATTTTTCACATTATCATAGGCTTGCATTCTTCCAGTTGTTCCATCCCATTTGGTGTATTCTTGTCCTGTAATAGCAGGTCCCCAACTATTACCATTTGTCGCATCATACACTCCATTTTCACCTTGTCCGAAAGCTGTCTGACGTTTAGGCAACATAAACAATGTTTCCGCAGAAACAGAAGCAGAAATCGTAACACCTAATCCTGGATTTTCTTTACCTTTTTTAGTAGTAATCAAAATAACACCATTACCTGCACGAGACCCATAAAGGGCAGCTGCAGAAGCTCCTTTCAATACAGACATAGATTCAATATCTTCTGGATTGATATCAGAAAGACCGTTACCCATATCCATTGACGGATTATCAATATCATTATTAGTTGCTCCTGTAAAGTTATCCATCGGAACACCATCAACAACAATCAACGGCTGATTGGACCCAGTTACAGAATTCGCACCACGCAACTGAATCTTAGAAGATCCACCAGGACCATTACTAGAACGAATAATTTGTACACCAGAAATTTTACCAGACAATGCATTAGCAAGATTTGTTTCACGTGCTTCAACCAAAGATTCACCCTTTACTTCCTGCATTGCATAACCCAAAGCTTTCTTTTCGCGCTTAATACCCAAAGCAGTTACCACAACTTCCTGAAGAACTTCCGTATCATCAGACATTTTTATAGTTCCAAAATCCGGAGTAGCTGTCAACTGTTGAGTTTTATAACCGATATAAGAAATCTCCAATGTAGCACCAGAAGCTACCTGCAGAGTAAATTTACCATCTATATCGGTTATCGTACCATTAGTTGTACCAACTTCAAGAATACTTACACCAATCAACGGCTCACCTTGAGCATCGACAATTGTACCCTGAGTGGTAATTTTAGCTGATTGCTGTGAAATAGATGCATCCAATGATTTTTCTGGAGCAGCCCATACAGTTCCCCAGCCGGAAACCATCAGCAATAAAAACATTTGTGAAAACCTACTAATTCTCATAGATTTAACATTTAATAATTATATAATTAGAAACTTGTAGTTAAAAGGTCATTCATAAAGAATAAATAAAAAACAAACAAAACATATCATTTTTTCAATTAAAATGACAATAAAAATTTCATAATATTAGATTCCTTTTTATATATAGTAACATTCTTGTGGACAAAGATAATTATATTTTAAAAATTTTTATTAGCAACTATATAAAATATTTAACCACTTAAACATTATTAACAATACCAACTAATTTCCTAATACCACTATCATTATCAGTTATTTTACAAGAAGATAATCATAGTATTTATATATACTTCACTACTTATTTAGTTTCCATAGAGATACAAAATTTCACATAGCAATATTATGGCGAAAAAATTATTACAGAATATAAGTGTGCCACATTCCATGTCACTTATATATAATATAAAAGAAATTCAAAAAAACAGAAAGCCGATATAAGTATTATCTTATACCGGCTTTCTATAAAAATATTTTTAAATACTAATCTTACTCTGTTTCATCCAGGCTATCAATAATTTTCAGCAAACGCTCACCTAATCCAATTGTGTAGCCATGTGATGTAAATACAATTCTATTAAAAGTATCACCTATTATAAATATAGGTAATTGAGTATTTGCTTCAAGTTCTAATGCTTCAAGGAGTTTTTTCTGAATAGAGCCATCTGGATCAATACCAAACACAACATGTTCAGGAAGTCCTGGAGCAGGTGCAGTCTGATACTTTTCATAAGCAGCACGAGTTGGGAACAAAAGAATCATTTTTCGTCCACAAGCATCAAATTCCTTTGCCTTGACAGCAATATCCTTCAATGTGTGATCCGTAGGCTCCTGTCCTACGCCTAAGATAGCAAGTACAAATAATCCACGTCCTGAAGTTTTCAGCACTGTAGTTTCTTGACCTGTGGCAGCATCTATAAACTTAGATTCAGAGTCAAAGTTACCAATCACCTTCACAGCTTCAGTATTATCACGCACAAGCAATTTTTCATTTGTCACCTCACCTTTGCGAACATTGAAAAAAGAAACCTGCCCTAATACACCACCATCTGCCAGACGGCTTCCAGAAACCATTATATAATATCCTTCATCCAAAGAAGATGGTTCTTTAAACAAAGCACTCCATTTTGCAAAATCAGGATAATTCAATAATGTAAATCCTACTCCATCAAATTTTGAGAGAGTAAAGTGACGAAGGTATTCCGGATCATTCAGCTGCGGTATAGGTGAATATGCTAATTGCAATTTACCTGTTTCAGAGACTCCAGATACTCCACTTTCAAAATCCAGCTGGATATCTGAACCATTATTTCTATAGAATACATTTCCTGTAACTCCATCTATCCACGCTGGAATGCCTAACGAGCGTGCAACTGCAACAAAGAATATATCACGTGACACACGGTCAGCAATACGGCTACGCCAAACTCCTTCGGGTGAAATAAAAGTTCCAACACAACACAACTCATCTCGAAGTGTAATATTCTTACGACACCATTCTGCCAAATTATTCGGATTTGCACGGAACATTTTGGCATCTTTTTTCGAAATCTCTTTCTGGAAGAAAGAACGATATGGAGTCAACATTTCGCCAGCTATACGCGGAGCTAATACTTTATCTGCATCCAAAGCCAGATCTGTATTATATAAGTGATCATCCAATATACTCTTAGGAATATCACGTAAATCCTTATCTGAAAGCGTTGCTAACAATTGAAGTGCACGTGTTGCATAATTTTTTTTGGCAGCTTCACGCAAAAAAGCCATTATATCACCATAATTACCTCTTGAAGCAACAATATATTTATTGACATCCGCAGCCTTATACCCAGTTTCTGATGCAAATTGTTCGATAGCTGAAGCATTTGGGAAAGATGCAACATAAGCATTTCTAATAGAATCTTCGCGATTGAAACGAATATCATTTTTAGCGCGCTGCTCAGGAGTAACTTCCGGTATGTTCGGTTTTACGGGAGGAGGTACTAGATCTACAGGAAACGAGAACTCTTCACCTATACGGTGACTAAGTTCTATAGCGACCTCACGTTCTTTTCCAAATGTTACTTTCTTAATACCAAACTGGGCACCTTTCGTTACGAGCACCATCATGTCTCCCAGACCAGCAGACAAGCTAGCCTTACCATCCTTCTCTGTTGTAAGAGTATGAACAGTAAAGAATTCTGCATAATTATAGACCTTAAACTGTACACATGCACCTTCTACAGGTTTCTGTTGGTTATCAACAACCGTCACAGTAAGAGGAGCAAACTTAGCATAATTTCCTATAATATTAATCTCCGTATAATTCGCTGTACGGCGCATAACATCTTCTGGACCCTGATAATAGCCAAATACTTTTGTATGCATTAGCATACCACGGCTGGCAGGAGCATTAAACCATCCCAAATCGAGAACGGGTTCAGGTTCGCAAGCTCCCAAGAAATGCCATTCACCATCAACCCATGCTTCTACCCATGCATGATTATCATCCGTATGAGCCCAGCGAGGAGTATAAACCTGGCGGGCAGGAATGCCTACAGAACGAAGAGCAGCAACAAGAAAAGTAGATTCCTCACCACAACGTCCGTAAGCTGTCTTCACTGTAGCCAATGGTGCACTGGTACGAGCATCAGCCGGTTGGTAATTTACTTTTTCATGACACCAATGATTTACTTCAAGCACAGCATCGTGCATAGAAAGCCCTTTTAAACGGGGCATCAGTTCATCATGAAAAATCATGCGTGCACGATCCAGATTTTCATTATTTATTCGTACCGGCAAGACAAAGTGAGAAAAGATATCATCGGGTATTGTTTTACCCCATGTCGTTTCTTTTCGCGTAGACAATGAGCTACGTACATTTTCCAAATAAAAATCACCGGAATAATCTGTTATATCTCCGACTGACATATAAGCATAAAAGAAAGTAAGTGCATCACGTTCTTCTTGTGTAAGCTGTTGTCGGAAAACACTAAACAAATCACCAGTCGGCAGTGCTTCTTTCTTTTTTTGGAAATCGGCATTCACGCGATCCATTGAAAGATTTTGCGCGGTAATGGAACAGACTGACAAGAACAGCCCTGCAATCATCATTAGAGATCTCTTCATAGTATAAAATAATTAATAATATTATGCTACAAAGATATATTTTTAAAAATTAACACACAATATAAACCAAAATATTTCCAATTCTTAACGAATCCAATCTTAATTATATAAATATCTATCTAACTAGATATGAAACAAAAAAATCGGCATAATCCTTCAATGAATTATACCGATTTCATTTATTATTTAGTCAATTATTACTTGACTTCCTCAAAATCAACAATATCTCTGTATGAGCAACTTGCATGAACGTGTTGCAAATATAGTGCAAACCCGAAAATAAGCATCCATAAGCAACCACAGCTCTTTACTGCAAAAGTACAGATTTATTTGATAAATATCGTGATATAAACACATAATAATCAAATCAATGGGGTGATTTTAACATAATATCCGGTTTTATCCTTACCTTTGTATATAGAACTTGGGCTTTATCCCCAAACAACAAAAAGAAAACGATGCAAATTCATAACAATACATTGATAACGGAATGCTCGTCTTACGATTTCAAGGAAATGCTGGAGCGTAAGAAAGTAAAGTCATGGCTTAAATCCGTGTCGGCTTTTGCCAATACGGACGGTGGCAGTTTGTTCTATGGAGTAAACGATGACGGAGTAATTGTAGGTTTGGAGAATCCGCAAGCAGATGCCGACTTTATCAGTGAAATGATAAAAGCAAGACTTGACCCTGTACCAGAGGTACAACTTATTCCGATTGAACATGAAGGACGTAACCTGCTTGAAGTAAGAGTAAAGGCAGGAACGCTGACACCATATTATTATTATCAAGACGGAACACGTACAGCTTATACACGAGTCGGTAATGAAAGTGTGGAATGCAATTCGCAACAACTTCTTTCATTAGTATTAAAGGGTACGCACATGACTTGGGATTCGCTACCTACACAAGTAGATGCCAACAAACATTCTTTCGTTATCCTTGCCAACACTTTCCGTGAGCAAACCCATCAGGAATGGAATGATAAGTATTTGGAATCATTCGGACTTGTCACATCTGACGGTAAGCTGACCAATGCCGGATTGCTGTTTGTAGACAATTGTACTGTATTCCAATCACGAATTTTCTGTACCCGCTGGACAGGACTTTATAAAGACGATGCTATCAGTTCCGTAGAACATCGGGCAAATCTTGTATTGCTTTTGAAATATGGCATGGATTTCATCAAGAACTATACCATGAGCGGATGGGTGAAGATGCCGAACTATCGCCTGAATCTCCCAGACTATTCCGATCGTGCAATCTTTGAAGGGTTGGTAAACCATCTTATCCATAGAGATTACACAGTAATGGGCGGTGAAGTACATATTGATATCTATGATGACCGAGTAGAATTGGTATCACCAGGAGCAATGCTTGATGGCACACAAATTCAAGACAGGGACATATACAAAGTGCCGTCTATGCGCCGTAACCCTGTCATTGCGGATATGTTTACCCAATTGGACTATATGGAGAAACGTGGTTCGGGCTTAAGGAAAATGCGGGAACTTACGGAGAAACTGCCTAATTTCCTGCCGGGCAAAGAACCACAATATCAAACGGAAGCAATTTCTTTCTATACCACATTCTATAATTTGAATTGGGGAGAGAACGGAAGGATACCTATAGAGGAAGTCGCCAACAGGGTAAATAGTAGCCTCGAAAAGTACTCTATCGATGAAGAGTCTTCGGTGAAAACTTTCGGTGATTTACAGAAATCTTCGGTGAAAACCTTCGGTGATTTGCAAAATTCTTCGGTGAAACAAAAGCGATTGGGACGGACCGCACAAAGCATTCTTGACCTTGTAATATCAGATGGTTCTATATCTCAAGATAAGATGGCGGAGAAGATCGGAGTTAGTAAACGAGCCATTGAAATGCAGATTGCAAATCTAAAAGCCAAAGGATTGCTTGTCAGAGAGGGAGCAGATCACGGTGGTTATTGGCGTATTGTAATTAATCCTAAAGCAGAAGAATAGATCTATGGGAATATATCTTATACCACTCTGTGTTATAGTTGCCATTTTGGTAATCGCCTTTTTGTTTGCTTCTTTACAGCAAGTAAAACATAAAACTCGATATATAGTACTTTATGTAATAGCCATCATCATGCTATTTGCCGTTATTCCTATAAATGAATATTTGACAAAGTTTACGCAAATTTCAAGTGAAGAATACCTGCTTATTTTAATATTCGATATTGCGGTGGGATATTTTTGTATGTACATTGCCGGTTTGCTGAAATTCAATCTTCTTAAACAAAAAAATCAAGCATTAGAAAATGCCTTGACAGAAAAGCAACAAAAAAATGTAGACGCTCTATTAAAGCATCAAAATGAAAAGCAAAAAACACTTCTCAAAGGAGAACTTGAATGGTTAACAGAAAAAATCAAAGTATTTACTGAGGAAGAGCAGAAAGCTATTCTTGCCTGTGCCTGCGCATTTGCAGAACATGACTTGATAATCGCTCCATCAATATCTATTCAGCAAAAAGAGACGTGTAGTCAGCAAGACCTTATGTATTTTGTTTGTTCTGCTTTTTTCAATATGGGAAAGAAGCGTAATGATATTGTAAGTTTCTTATATAAAGTTTTTCCTATCTATTTTCCTGCCGGAGAAAGTGTATTGGCTAAAAAGATGCCGGGACAGGAAAGGGTAAAAGAGAGAAGGGAGAAAGAAAATAATTAAAAAAACAATATCATATTTTAATTGTACAACTTCCTATAATATAATTTTATTGGAAGTTACTTATACTATCAGGCAATTTATATAAATTTGCCTTTGGATTAAAACATTTTACTTCATGGCTAATTTAAACAGACTAAAAGTTGTGCTTGTCGAACAACAGAAGACAGGAAAATGGCTTGCAGAACAAATTGGAAAATCTAATTGTACTGTAAGTAAATGGTGTAGTAACTCAGTTCAACCAGACCTTAAAACACTTAATGATATAGCCAAAGTTCTTAATATTGATGTAAAGGATTTGATTGTCAGCAGTGTAAAACCATAAATGAGTTATTGTTATGGAAGTAAACAAGAAAGAGCTCAAAGAACAAGAGATACGCACTCTGTTCATTACTCCTGCACTCCAACAAAAAGGATGGGCAGTAAGTGTAAACATGCGTGAAGAGTACTATTTTACGGATGGTCGAGTACTTGTTGTTGGCAACCAACATTCAGTAGCAGAGGGTAAAAAAGCCGATTACCTATTATACCATAATGGCAAGCCCATTGCTGTGGTTGAAGCCAAAGACAATAAACACGCAGTTGGAGGTGGTATTCAGCAAGCTATAGATTATGCCCAAATCCTTGACCTGAAATTTGCGTACTCCAGTAATGGCGATGCTTTCTTGGAACATGACTTTATCACGGGGAAAGAAACCGAAATCAAGTTAGAGGATTTTCCCACAGAAGAAGAACTATACAACCGTTATCTTGCATCTAAGAACTATACTTCGGATGAACTCAACATAATAGAAACGCCGTTTTATTATGATGCACATAGCCATGAGCCAAGATATTATCAACGTATAGCGGTTGACCGTACTATTGAAGCCGTAGCCAGAGGACAACAACGTGTACTTGTCGTAATGGCTACCGGTACAGGTAAGACATTTACTGCATTTCAGATTATTCATCGTCTTCATAAAAGCGGAGCAAAGAAAAAAATCCTATATCTTGCAGACCGAAATATCCTCATAGATCAAACAATGGCTCAAGATTTTAAGCCATTCAAGAAGTTTATGACCAAGGTAACTTCTGTTGGAGAAGGTGAAGAAAAGATAGATTCATCATACGAGGTGTATATGGCTTTATATCATCAGCTAGTCGGAAAAGAAGGAAAGCCAGACCCGTTTTTGGAGGTACAACCAAACTTCTTTGATTTGATTATCGTTGATGAGTGCCATCGGGGAAGTGCGAAAGACGATTCTGCATGGCGTAAAGTATTGGAGTATTTCAGCTCGGCTACCCAAATTGGTATGACAGCCACTCCAAAAGCCGATGAAGGAGCAAACAACTTGGATTATTTCGGGAAACCTGTATATACCTATTCACTTCTACAAGGAATCCAAGATGGTTTCTTAGCTCCATATCGAGTTACTGCTGACTTTATCAACGTTGATTTACAAGGGTGGACTCCAGAAGAAGGTGAAATGGATTTATTGGGTAAAGAAATTGAGCAGAAACTATATCAAAGACAAAATATAGGTCGTGATCTTGCTATCAAGCTAAGGCGTAAAGTGGTAGCACACAGAATCACTCAAATGCTGCATGATATCGGGCGTATGACAAAAACGATTGTGTTCTGTCCTGATATAGAGGAAGCTGCTGAAATGCGAACACTACTTATCAATATGAATAGTGATTTGTGTAAAAAGTCACCCTATTATGTTACACGCATTGTCGGTGAGGATAAAGAAGGGAAAAAACAATTAGATAACTTTATCAGTGTGGATGAGCCCTATCCAGTGATAGTGACCACCTCTGAACTTCTATCTACGGGAGTGGACTGCAAAACTTGCGGATTAATTGTCATAGACAAAGAAATTGGCTCTATGACTGAATTTAAGCAAATCATCGGACGTGGTACACGACTTAGAAAAGACAAGGGTAAGTGGCATTTGGAAATACTTGACTTCCGCAATGCCACAGCAAAATTCAAAGACCCAGCATTTGACGGTGATCCGGAACCGCCAAAAGGAGGTGGGAAGAAGCCGAAGCCATACCAACCTGTTGACCCTGCTTCAACACCTGTGTCTGAACCTCGTGAGAAATATCTCATCAATGGTAAAGATATTCGTATAGCCCATGAGATAGTATCTGTTTTAGGGGAAGATGGCAAAACCATGAGAACAGAAAGTGTTCAGTCGTTTGCAAGAAAACAATTATTACGACACTATCAGACCCTTGATGAGTTCATACATACATGGACAGAAGCGGAACGTAAGCAAGCTGTGATGGACGAGTTAAAGGAATATGCCATTCTGATAGACGCAGTCCGCGAAGCGAATCCGGCACTGAAGGATGCAGACATCTTTGATGTGATATGCCACGTTGCTTTTGACCAACCACCATTGACAAGAAAAGAAAGGGCAAACAACGTGAAAAAGCGTAACTACTTCGGTAAGTATGAAGGTAAAGCTCGTGAAGTCTTGGAGGCTCTTCTTGATAAATATGCAGAGAATGGCATTCTTGACTTTGAAAAGTCGAATATTTTAGAAATACCACCATTTAATAGTATTGGTAAACCAACTAAGATTGTGAAATTATTTGGCGGCAAACTTGAATTTGAGAAGGCTGTCAGAGAACTTGAATATCAAATATATAAATCCGCATAAAAATGGCAGTAAACAACATCATAAAGCGAATCCAGAATATCATGCGACAAGATGCAGGTATTAATGGTGACGCACAGAGAATCGAACAAATGACTTGGATGTTCTTCTTGAAAGTTTATGACACGCAGGAAGAAACATGGGAGTACAAAGATGAAAACTACAAGTCCATCATTCCAGAAGAATTGCGTTGGCGTAATTGGGCGGTGGACGAAAAAGACGGTGAAGCATTGACAGGTGAAGTTCTGCTTTCTTTTGTCAATGAGAAACTGTTCCCTGCATTGAAAAACCTTCCTATAAATGCCGACACGCCACGAGCCAAAAGCATTGTTCAAGAAACATTTGCCGACTTGAACCAGTATATGAAAAACGGAACGCTTTTGCGTCAGGTAATCAACATAGTAAATGAAATTGAATTTGATGATGCAGAAGACCGCCACACATTCGGGGATATTTACGAAGGTATTTTGAAAGACTTACAATCGGCAGGTAATGCAGGAGAATTTTATACACCTCGTGCCCTGACTGATTTTATTGTGATGATGCTTGCTCCTAAGTTGGGTGAAACCTTTGGCGACTTTACCAGTGGTACAGGAGGATTTCTTACGTCTGCCCTTAATTATATGGCAAAGAGCGTACGCTCTGCCGAAGATGGTGAAAAGTTGCAAAATGCTGTTGTTGGTCAAGAATGGAAGCCGTTGCCTTATCTTTTGAGCATCACAAATTTGTTGCTTCATGATATTGAAGCTCCCAATATAACGCACTGTGATTCGCTTGGAACAAATGTCACGGATTTCAATGAAACCGATAAAGTGGATGTTATCGGTATGAACCCTCCGTATGGAGGCAGTACGGACGATAGCGTAAAGAGCAACTTCCCATTACGTTACCGTTCCAGCGAAACTGCGGATTTATTTATAGCCCTTATTATGTACCGTCTTAAAGCTGGTGGCAGATGTGGAGTGATTATTCCTGACGGCTTTTTATTCGGTACTGACGGAGCAAAGCTTGCGCTTAAAGAGAATCTTTTGCGTAATTTCAATTTACATACCATCATCCGTTTGCCGGGCTCAATATTTTCTCCATACACTTCCATTGCAACCAACATCCTTTTCTTTAATAACGAAGAAGCCGAAGGCTGCGAAGGAGGATTCAAGACAAAGGAAACATGGTTCTATCGTTTGGATATGCCGGAAGGATACAAACATTTCTCAAAAACCAAACCGATGAAGGTAGAGCATACTCTGCCTATTCAGGAATGGTGGAACGACCGAAAAGAGATAGTCAATGATGAAGTGGGAGAAAAAAGCCGTGTGTTTACTGCCCAACAGTTGATAGATTTGGATTGCAATTTTGACCAATGTAAGTTTCCGAAAGAGGAAGAAGAAATATTACCTCCGGCAGAATTACTTAAACAGTATTTTGAGAAACGTGCCGCACTCGACCATGAAATAGACAAAACACTTTCAGAGATTCAAAAGATTCTCGGTATAGACATAAAATCGTGTAACTGATAATTGTGAAGTGATATGAAAGATTTGACAATCTCAAACATTGAAAGACAAAATGTGCTTAACAACCGTTTTGCGGTCGGTAAGATACAGGAGCATCTTGATATAGAAGGAATGCTATTTGAGGGAGAATACCGCTTTACAAAAAAAATGGTTGCCGATTTTTATCAAGTTGATACATCTACAATAGACCGTTATCTGCAATCAAATTCTGAGGAATTAAAACATAATGGATATATTTTATGTAAGGGTAAACAACTGAAAGAGTTTAAGTTAGAATTTGCTCACCTTATTAATGAGGTGAGCAAAACAACACAACTCGGACTATTTAATTTCCGCTCTTTCTTAAATATTGGTATGTTGCTTACAGAGAGTGAGAAAGCTAAAAAAGTCCGTAGTCTTATCTTGGATTTTGTGATTATCACCATCAACGAAAAGACAGGTGGAGGAACTAAGTATATTAATCGTAGAGATGTGCATTATCTTCCTGCCGCAATCACAGAAGAAAACTACCGTAAAAATCTTACTTCTGCCATCAATCAATACGTGGATGGACATCCAACATACAAGTATTCTCAAATTACTGATTTTATCTACAAGGCTGTTTTCAAGGAGAATGCCAAGGAATATCGAGAAGTATTAAGGTTGGATTCTAAGGACAATGTTCGGCACACGTTGTATTCAGAGGTTCTATTGGTCATCTCTTCTTTTGAAAATGGTGTGGGGGCTGCTATCAGTGAACGATTCAAGGAAAATGGCAGTAGAAAACTTACTATTGATGAGGTAGAGCATATTGTGAATGAACTTGCCGAACATCCCATGCAGAAACCTTATCTGAATGATGCCAGAACCAAAATGGCTTCAAGGGATTTCAGTTTCCGAGATGCGTATCATGGTAATATAGCAGATTACTTGCAAGCTGTGACTCCCGAAGAGTTTGAACGATTCATCGGCGACCAGTCTATTGATTTTGACCGTATCTTAGCGGATAACAAAGATGTGCTTAAACGCTTAAAGCAGGCAGAAGATGAGTAAGGGAATTATTTACATAGATTACGACGAAGCTTTAAACATCTATGGCAAAATGATTGATGCCAGTGATGGTGGCTTTGAAGGAGTGCGTGACGAAGGAGGTATTCGTGCAACACTGGATTTTGTGCAAAACGATTTATACTATCCGACCTTCGCCAACAAACTAACGTATCTGATGTATAGATTCTGTTCTGGACACTTCTTCAATGATGGGAATAAGCGTATTGCGCTGACTTTGGGTGCTTACTTTTTACACAAGAATAATTACTACTGGCACGCTTGCATCTGTATGCGAACATTGGAATCTATCATTTATCATGTGGCTGCATCGAATATCGACCAAGACTTGCTACTACGCATCGTCAATAGTTTTATGACCAGTAAAGATTATGACGAAGAACTGAAAATAGATATTGCCAATGCTATGAGCAAAGGTGAGTTAGGAATACAAGGCGAAGATTACTAATAATTTGATTATATTATGGCTAATATACTTGAAATAATTAAAAACGAAATTGCACAAGACTATTATAAAAACAATTTTCCTAATGATGGTCAACGTTTTGTTGCATGGTATATGCGTAACATCCATCTTTTAGATCAAAGACAAGCTAAAGATGCGATTACAGATGGAGCAAATGACAAGCAAATAGATGCTGTATATATTGATGAAGACGAGCAAAAAATATATATCGTGCAAGGGAAATACTATCTAGGTGAATCTGTTGATGCAACTCCTGTGAGAGAAGTTATATCTGCTTGGAGCCAGTTTAGCAACTTAGCCCAATTACAGGAAAATGCTAATCCTAAATTAAAAACCAAAATATCAGAAATAGCAACAGCATTAGAAGATGACTCTTACTGTGTATGTTTTGAATTAATAACAACCTCTATCTTTACGGATTCGGCTATGGATGATATACATTCATTCCAAACCAAATTATCAGAGGAAGATGATGCTGAATTGAATTATAGTACCCAATTCTCTGTGGTTGATAAACAAGGCTTAGAAGATGCTTATAGCTGTGTTATTGAACAAACGAATCCAACTTTAAACCATACTATCAAGCTTGAAGCTGGTAAATATATGACGACAGAATTAGGGGGGACAAGCGTGATAGTTGCAGCCATGCCTTTAAAAGAATGTATAAAACTCCCTGGTATAAAAGATGGATCGTTGTTCCAGAAAAATGTTCGACAAAGTTTAGGTATTAACAATACTGTAAATAAAAAGATCAAGAAAACCATAAACGATCCGAATAAATGTGGTGACTTCTTCTTCTTTCATAATGGAATAACCGCCATTTGTAACAAAATTGAAGAATGTGGCAATGGTGAGTTTAAACTTTATGGATTGAATGTTGTAAATGGATGTCAATCACTGAATACTATTTTAAGTTGTAGTGAAAATGTGCGAAAGCGTAATGATGCTTATGTCCTATTCAGATTCTATGAAATTCCACAAAGAGATAGAGCAGATTCTATTAGCATTAACACAAACACACAAAGTGCAGTAAAGGCAAGAGATTTACGTAGTAACAGTAAGCAGGTATTGAAACTCAAAAAGGCATATGAAGCAAAATATTCTAATGGATTCTTTGCGACCAAAAGAGGTGAAGCCATACCAGCAGACAAGGACAAGCAGTACTGCATAGAGTTATCATATCTAGGTAAGAATCTTACAGCTTGGTACATGCAAAGACCGAATTTATCTTATGGTGAAACTAAGATTTTTGACAAGTATTTCAATACATTGTTCAAGAACGATTATTTGCCAGAAGATGCTTATGCATTGTCATTTTGGATGAGAAGAATAATGGATTCTTGGACTCAGGAGAACCCATTAGGATTGGAAGAGGAACTGCTAACCATGAAGGCTTATGCTCCATATCATCTTCTTTTTGCCATATCAATGGTTTTTGCTAAATGTAACAATCAAACAAATGTACCATCACCGAGTGAGTGCTTAAAAGTTGCTTCTGAAAACAATCTTGTTGACAGCATAATTAATATTGCGGCAAACTGTTTAAACAGCGCTATTTCAGCAGAAAAAAACAATTGCGAGCAAAATAATAGAAGTTTCATTCCTCAGAATTGGGTAAAAAACAAGAGTTGCAATGCAGGTATTATGTCTGCTATTCAGAATTATTTTTCTTTCCTCCCAACAATGAATAAGGAGATGGATTCCAAACTTAAAAATGGAGTAAAAATAGACTCTAAGTATTTTTCATATAGAGTCCAAGCAGAGGATTAAAAAATGAACGGAAAGCAATTAAAAAATAGCATACTTCAGTGGGCGATACAGGGGAAACTTGTACCGCAAGATCCTAATGATGAACCGGCATCCATGCTTCTTGAACGCATCAGAACAGAGAAAGCCAAGTTAGTCAAGGAGAAGAAAATTAAGAAAGACAAAAACGAATCAATCATCTATCGTGGTGATGACAATTCCTATTATGAGAAGTTTCTTGCTACGGGAGAGGTAAAATGTATTGATGACGAGATTCCGTTTGAGATACCTAAGGGGTGGGAATGGGAAAGAATTGGCAATATTTTTGAAACAACAAGTGGTTCTACACCATTAAGTAGAAATCCAGATTATTATAAAAATGGTAATATCAATTGGGTACGTACAACAGACTTGAACAATGGAATTTTGAACAGAACTGAAATACAAATAACCGCGAAAGCAACTATTGACTACAACCTTTCTATTTTACCCCAAACCTCTGTGTGTATTGCAATGTACGGTGGTGCTGGGACAATAGGCAAACACTGTATCTTGCATTTTAATACAACTATTAACCAATCTGTATGTGCTATCCAGCCTAATGGATTCTGTAATATGGATTACATCCATACTTTTATTGAATATCAAAGACCATTTTGGATGGATTTTGCAGCAGGTTCAAGAAAAGATCCCAACATAAATCAACTCATTATTAAGCATTGCTTGTTACCTATTCCACCACAAGAAGAGCAACGACGCATTGTTACAAAATTAAATCAGTTATACCCATATATAAATCAATATGGAAATAGTCAAAATAGACTCAATCAAATAAATAAAGAAATATGGCATAATTTAAAAAAGTCTATTCTCCAAGAAGCAATACAAGGAAAACTCGTTCCACAAATAGCAGAGGAAGGTATAGCCCAAGATTTGCTTGAACAGATACGGCAGGAAAAGCAGAAACTTGTCAAAGAAGGCAAACTTAAAAAGTCTGCTTTGACAGATTCTGTTATTTACAAAGGTGACGATAACAAGTATTATGAGCAGATAGATAAGGAAAACAAAGAAATAACAGAAGATATTCTCTTTGATTTACCAAACAAATGGCAATGGTGTAGAATTGGAACAATATTCATGCACAACAACGGGAAACAACTTAATAAAGGAAATTCCAAAGGTAAGTTAATGAAATACATAACAACATCCAATCTCTATTGGGATGGATTTGTTCTTGATAACCTAAAGGAAATGCCATTTGAAAATAATGAAATAGATCGCTGTATGGCTGTCAAAGGAGATTTATTAGTCTGCGAAGGTGGAGATATAGGACGCTCTTGCATTTGGAATTATGACTTTCCGATAATGCTGCAAAACCACATACACAAGTTGCGTCCATATATTCCGTTATGTACAAAATTCTTTTATTATATTTTCAATCTGTACAATTTGGCAGGATTGATAGGAGGTAAAGGCATAGGTATTCAAGGCTTTTCATCCAAAGCTCTACATAATACTCTTGTGCCTTTACCTCCACTAAAAGAGCAATATCGCATTGTTACCCAAATAGAAAAACTATTTGAGCAACTGCGATAATTCGGTTATTCGTTCTGCTATACGTTGCTGTTCCGCAAAAGGTGGAATACCAATAGGTAGGTTGTGGAATAGCTCCTTATTGAGGTGTGGAATTGCCGCACCTCTTTTTGAATTTTTCAACTCCTCTTTATAGAATAAGATGAAAGCCAAAATATATGGCTTCCACATAACAGAAGAAAGCCATAACTGTTTGAATGTACTTCCCATATATCCATCTTGCGGAACAGTGAAAACTTCTCCTGAATTTTCACCATCTACAAGAATGATGTTATCACCAGAATAGACAAATTTTCCTTTCTCAATAATGGTTGCAGATGATTTACCACGCAAGTATTTTGCATCTAGACAAATGCCCTTTCCGGTTCTCTTTTCCCCATCGGTCAGCTGGCATACATCTTTCAAACGCAATACAACCCAGCTATTAGGATATTCAAAAGGAAGCTTAATTTCAACAACTTGGCCGTTTATTCTCTCATAATACTTGTTAATTGCTTAATCTGCGATATAATTCGATTTTGTTCCATTAGAGGCGGAATAGGTACTAAATAAGTTTTTACAGTAGAAGTTGCAAGTTCCTTTTGTTTTGTACTGCCATCCGATTTATCTTCTATTACAGATTGTACCGTATTGCTCGTGAAATAGTAATAAAGGTATTGGGGCATAACAAACTTTTTCATTACTCTTATAACGGTAACATGACTATCTGCCACAGCCAATTCATACGGGTTTAAGCTACTCCAATAAATCGCCATTCGTCCTAATGTTCCCAATCCTGTAGAGTTCCACATTAAATCTCCGTCCTGTAAAATACGTTCTTCACCATATGATGATAAAGTGTCTGGATCTATGAATTGGGCTTTATCTATTGAGAATCCACTCCATTGATTACACTTTTGTGCTACAACAGGGTATTTCTTTATTAGAGAGTACTTGGGAGACTTACCTCTTTGGATATAAGAACATATATCATTAAGTCTTACCCAACTCCAGCTATCAGGTATTTCAAATGGAATCTCGTCAGTAATATCCATTTCTGTATTTCCAATCTTCTCGAAGTACTTGTTATCGTCACCTTTGAAGATGGTGCTGTCATTGAGAGCTGACTTCTTGAGTTTGCCCTCCTTGACAAGGCGTCCTTTCTCCGTGCGAATATCGACAAGTAGCTCTTCTGCAGTACCTTCTTCCTTTATTTGAGGAACAAGTTTACCCTGAATCGCTTCCTGTAAGATACTCTTTTTGAGCTTTGAGTGTATAGCTATATTGATACTTGCTAGTTCATTAGATAGCTCCTCATATTGATGAACTTTAGGGAGTATTGACTCAATTTTCTGTACAATTCTTTTTTGCTCTGTTTTAGGAGGTATTGGAAATAGACTATTAGCAACCTTGTCTGAATTAAGATTCTGAACAACAGCTCCAGCAACCTTGCTTGAAAACTGGGCATAGGCAAAATTTGAAGATAAGAGATAATATAAAAAATCTTGACAATACGCACCTCCAATTAGAGATATTACTAACCAGCCGTCATGAATACACCCTTCTACTTGAGTAATATAAGGTCTTCCGAAACTCATTGAGTTTGTTAATAAGAAGTCACCCTTATGTACAAAGCGGCTCTTAGACATCCCCTCAGGCTTTATTCTTTCTTTTGTGGAGAAAATGAATTTTCCTCCTTTCTCAGTGTCGCCAATCTTAATCCAATTAATGCCAGAAGGAGATTCAGTAATATAATCTTTAATTGGTCTCGGAGAACCACCTCTTGCTACTTCTGTAACATGACAAAGACGACACCATTCCCACCCTTGCGGAATCTCAAACGGAATCTCGTCATCAATGCACTTA
>OHDG01000404.1_pt1 | contig 29823 bp, 37 predicted proteins | sample 1566961 | NCBI WGS metagenome assembly OHDG01 (sample SAMEA3879539, study PRJEB24766) | human gut metagenome | biome: human-associated habitat; feature: feces | place: USA | collected 1985/1987
AAATTTTAGAAAAATATAATAACGGTAGTTTTTGCAACAGTAAGCGAATTAAATTTTTAAAAGAATTACAAATACATTACAAAAATGAATATGATAATTGTATAAAATAAATCTCATATTATATAAGAAACTTCCCTGCCAGCATTATACCGGCAGGGATAATTTTTAATATGTATAGGTAAGCCAGACAGCAGTTTCTTTTTCCTTCCAGTCATAATCAGCGCGCACACCAATATATTTCCCTTCGGTGCTGATGCGGCGCTTAATGCCGTAACTGATACCGTCAACCGCGTTGCCATCAGTACCAGCTTTTAGCCCAACTTCACGCAAAACTTTAGGGGCTGCATAAATATGGTATTGCTGCAGTTCCACTGGCGTATCCTTATCGATTTTAGATAAATCTTCGTCCGTCACCACTGGCGCAAAATCACTTCCGCTTTGCTGCTGCATTTGCTTAGCTGTATTTTTTAAATCTCCGGCAGTAGTATTAACACTCTCGGCCGGCTTTGCTTTTTTTATTTTATCTGCAACTTCCGCCGCCTGCCCCGATGATAGTTTTACTCCAGACGAAGCAGCAATCTTTTCAACACTGCTTCCTGTTTTTATATCCTCTGATGTTACGATAGGGACTTTATCTGGGGCTATAAAAAAATGATAAACACAAAGTGCGATGGTTGCACAAATAAGGCCTGTAACCGCAAACTTTAATAATTCTTTCCAGTTCATTTTTTCGCCTCATAATTTTCATAAAAACAAAAATAACAGCCTACGACTGGCACTCGCAGACTGTTATTCTTCTGACTTGACGTAAGAATTCTTTAAATTAATACGCCATAGTGTACTAAATACAGTATATCACAGGTTAATTACTTTTGTTAGTCTTTTGGTTCAACAAAAGCGATGGCAAAAAACAACAAAAATATTTCAAATCGTTTTTCTATTTCGTTTTCATTCTTTGCAAAGCCAAGCAAAACATTCCATGGGTGCAAAATATATCCTTCTACAAACATTTAAAAGCCTCTTATTCACTAAAATTATGCAAAATCAAGCCACGTACACAAATTGACAGTATAAGCGTTTTTTATGCACTACGCAAGGAAACACAAGCGCTGCTATTAAAAATCCGCTCTGTGCCAATCTGTGGGCATGGCTTTTCTTGCATTTTACTGCTATTTTTTAAAATAAGCCTTTTACCCAGCCGATTGCTTTATCAATTCCAGCAATGGCAAGGATACCTACTACAATGTATAAAAAAGTGCGGCCGTGTTTACCGATTTTTTCAATCAAAGTGCGGTCAAATTCTTTGATGGCTTCAATTTCGTCAGTATATTCACCGAGAGCTGAATTAATTTTTTCTTTCAGCTCCGCGCGTTCTTCATCGGCCAACAATTCTACATCTTCTTTCAGCTGGTCAATGGCAGCTTTTACAATCTCAATATCCTGTTCTACTTTTTGTTTTTGTGTCATTGTTTTAACTTCCTTTCTTTGTAATTTATTCAAACTGGTGGAAATCGACCAGGTTAACCGTATCGAAATCGACACGGTTAGCCCAATCGAATGTGTGGTGGTTATAGTATATTATTAACGATTGCGATACCACTCGGCATTACCGCGAATAGTATCAAGTTGCTTGTAAAGATTATTGCCAGGGCACGCTGTTGCCATTAAATCTCTGTGACCAACAACAATACCGGCACCAGCGATAAATCCGTAAGCATCGCAAATATCAGCAATCAACATTGGCAACGCATCAAGCTGCTCTTTGGTTGGCTCTGCTATGTCGAAATTGCCACAAACATGAATGCCAATACTATTGCTGTTAAAACCATAAGCATGCGCTCCTATAGCCCAGTAAGGTCTTCCAAGTTCTATTGTGCCATCCTTCCGAATGACGAAATGATAACCAATACCGGCCCACCCTTGCGCCTGGTGACTTGCATTAATTTGCTCAGCAGATAAATCATCATCTACAGGATTCCCTGTATGATGGATTACAATTCTGTTGGTAGTTTCACGTGGGGTAAGGCTGCTGAAACTTAATCCATAATCAACTACAGATACTCTTTTAAAATTCATAATTTATCCACCTTCCTGAAGGGACTAAAAAACAGCGCCAGCATATGGCGCTGTTTACCCGCATACACGCTTTTCAGCTTCCATCCAAGATATACCCTTAATTTAAACCATTTGCAGTACGGCTTTTCGTAATAGTAGCACCATGTTACACTCCACCAGTTGCCGTCCTTGACAATGCTTTTAAATTGCCTGTTATTCGGTTCGTTAATATCCAGCAGTATCACATTGTCTTTGCCGTCAACCGTCCTGCCGTTGACATAATAGCTAAAGCCGTAATTGCTGTTTCGATAAATCCACCAAAGACGGCATATATAGCGTTGAAAGCGTTCCCATAAAGTAAAGTTAGGGTCTAAAAGCTTAACATACCCAGGCTTCATATAATCGTCGCCCTTGTCCTCGTAGTGATATTCATAGTGCCGCTTAAAGTCATACCGTGCAAACTTCGGCACAATACCCTCCGTCACCATCCATTCAACGTCCAGCGGGTTATCGTATGTCTGCCACCACTTTAAGCACTTCGGCAACTGGCCGCACTCGTCAGCAAAGAACACAACAAACCAATTTGTAAGGTAAGCAATAATGGTCGCAAGCACTTCCAATACAGCTTGTAAAATCCATTTCATCTATGCCCACCTCCCGGCTTGTTATCTTCCAATCTGTCCGGCACGCCGTTGTTGTTCAAATCAACAAAGCAGCCGCCAATAAAGGTAACGAATCCTATCATTGCCGGTCCAATCATTTCTTTAATGATTGCCAGCAAATCTGGCAGGGCAGCTTTGCCACCCTGCCATAAATAAAGCCATGCCGCATAATAGGTAAGCACTAAAAGCAGCACCAAAATAAAATAGCCGATAACAATCCATTGTATCGGCTTTTGCATATTATTAAGTTTTACTTTAGCATCGGCAATAAATGTAGAGATGTAGCTTTTAATTTTCTCAAGCATTTTCAATCATCCCTTCTGCAGCATTCAAGGCATCTCATTTCAAGCGCATGTACACGCTCTTGAAGTTCGGAAATGCGTTTATGCGCAGACTTTGCATCTGCTCTTGCGGCTGTGATTTCTTGGGCCATGTCACTTATCATTTGTCTGTATTTTTCGATAGTTGATTTAAATTCAACGCAAGTGTCTTTTATCGTTAAAATACTAATGTTAAGAGGATTTATAATCCAAATTTTAAAAATCCAGCCTACGGCGCCCAAAACAGATAAGGCCACACCAATATCCTGAAAATTCATTTCATACATCACCCCTGTCTTGATTTGCGCCCATAAAAAACATAATCGTCAGCACTGTAATAACCATGCCAACAATATAGCCAAGTATAAACTCAATCAATTTAACCACCCCCTTAATAAAAAAGCTCCTGTATACTTATTACAGGAGCGTGATAAATATGTTATTAAAACAAAAACCACCAAAGCATGCCAATGGCAAAGGCAGCGTTACTATGCGCAAGGACGCGAACCGAGCAAAACCTGCAATGGTACGCGCTACTGTTAACGGTAAGCAGGTTTATATCGGTGACGCAGAATCCTACGAGGACGGATTACTTATGTTGGCCGATTTCGGCAATCATCCGGAACGCTACCTTAAAAGTTATAAGCAGGCTACGTTTGCCCAAATTTATAATCTTGTTTGCGGCGAAACCTTTAAAGGACGTGAACTGGACGATACCACCATAGCTAATTACCAATCATCATTTAAGCACTGCCGCCGGATATGGAATAAACCTATATCAGCCTTACGCACTGCCGACTTACAACAAATAATTACCGATACCCGCGACAGCGGCGGCAATCACGATGCGCAGAAAAAAGTGCGCACTGTTATGCATCACTGCTATAACTATGCAATTAAATTCGGCATTTTGGGCAGCGATGCCGTTGATTACAGCCAGTATGTCACGATTGATAAGCATAAACGTAAGTACCCAAAAACGCCCTTTAATACGCGGCAGTTAAACCGCGTACGTGCCATTGCCGATAATGTTACCCACCCGCTTGCACGCTGGGCAATGTGCGTTGTAATGATGCGTTATGCGGGTACAAGGCCCAGCGAATTTGCTGGGGTATTAAAAAAAGATGTATCTTTAAAGCGTAGGATATTTAAGATTGGCAAAAGCAAAACCGAAAGCAGCAGTAACCGCATTATTCCAATAAGCAAACGGACGATGCCCTACTTTGAATTTTGGATGCAGCAGCCCGGCAGCCATTTAATAATGCTTAACGATGTTACGCCGATAAATTATCGCCTGTTATTTGCACGTTTTAAAAAGGTAATGCAGGTTACTCATTGCAAGCATACCCCGCACGAGTGCCGACACACACTGGCAACGTGGCTTGATAATACCAAGGCGAACACGCATTGTGTAAAGCTGATTTTGGGCCACGCCGAAAAGGATATAACTAAAGGCGTGTATACGCATAAAACCATTGCGCAGTTACGCAAAACCATTGACCTTTTGCCTTAATGGTACTAACGTGGTACTAATTTTGGCGTGTACACAACATGTAAGGCCCTGCTGTACCTGCGTTTTGCTGGCACTAATATGGTACTGTTTATGACAGACTGTCTTAAATACCTGCAAACACAGTATTTATCTGCATTTTGCATGTTTTATGCATAATCAATCTAAAACGATACCGTCTAATTCTTCTTTTGTGGTAGCAGCTTGTACTTCTGCCTGCTTTGCCCATCCCGCCTGCTTGCACATGCCTATGTGGATACTCAGGTCAGCACACCAGTTTAAAACTTGCTGGGCACTAAGCATATAAATAGTTTTTGTTTCTGCCCCTTGTGCGTAACCGCGCACCGGGCAGCCAGTAGGATATTTTTCAGCAAAAAGTTCTGTATTAACATTAAGTGCAATTCCCTGCATTGTAAGCTGCGTGTCTTTATCACTATCATACGTTACAGGTTCGCCGCTGGCACTTGATACAAATCCACCAGTGATTTTAGATGCAGTCCATGCGTCCACTTCACGCAATTTCTGTTGTTGCAATTCCTCAAAGGTCGGTTCCGGTTCAGGTTCAGGCTGTTCTTCTTGTTCGTACTCCCAGCCTGTTCCATTCCATTTAACCTTGTAACCTTCTTTTTCTGCAAGCGGTTCGATTTCAGTGCAGCGCGCAGGAATGTTCCAGCGCCCGGACGGGCTGATGTCGCTTTTATCAAGTGTTAAAGATTTTTCGTAATAATTCTTTTCGTCATAACAATAAACTATTTTGGTCATTTTAAAACATCCTTTCTTGTTCAAGGGCAGTGATAACGCCAGCATTATTAGTGCTGGCCTACCCAATATTACCGGTGCGATTAATATTGTAACAGGAGGAATGAACGCAGACGGAGCTTTTTATGTTGACAATTACAGGAGCAGTATAGAAGCAAATTTAAGCGGTAGTATTCCTGGCCGAATTAATTTATCCGCCAATCTTTCCAATGATATTTATGGCAATTCTACTACGGTACAACCACCAACCCTTGCACTTATCCCGCAGATAAAATTTTAACTTACAGGGCAGTGATAGCGTTGGGACTGTTGCACCGGGTTTACCCAACATCACTGGTACGGTGCAGGGTGGTTATCAGAATGGTCCGGTAAGCGGAGCATTTTACAAATCTACTACCGCAAATACTCAAGAGGGCGGCGGTGCGCAACAAGGCGTTTTTGCTTTTAACGCTTCCCGTTCTTCATCAATATATGGCGCATCAAATACCGTTCAGCCGCCAACTTTAGCGCTTATACCGCAAATAAAATATTGACCTTGTAGGGCAGTGATAGCGTAGGAATTATAAATGCTGGACTGCCCAATATAACCGGTAATTTTGGATGGAGCAAAGGCGCAGAAGGCATGTGGGCAAACGGCTGCTTTACTAACTCCAACGGTGGTGGAGTTGCATATTCTGCACACGTAAATCAGGCTAATTCAGGCAGCGTAACATATAACATTAATGCCAGCCGTAGCAGCAGTATTTATGGTGCAAGTTCAACCGTTCAACCGTCTGCTATTTCACTTATTCCACAAATTAAATTTTAGCCGTGTAGGGCAGTGATAGTGTTTCATTAATAGCTGCCGGTTTGCCTAATATTACTGGCATTGCAACCAATGCTTGCTTAGATACTGCAAGTGGTAGCGGTGCAATAAGTATATCCAATGCCGGGGCTTATGGCGGTGGTAATAGTGCCGGTAACAAAAAAACACTTAATTTTAACGCAGCTGGTAGCAATAGCATTTACGGTTCCAGCGATACCGTTCAACCGCCTGCCATTGCTTTAATCCCGCAAATTAAGTATTAACAGACAGGGCAGTGATAATACCAGCGTTGTTGCAGCTGGCTTGCCTAATATTACTGGTTACAGATATATTCAAGGCATCGAAGGTGGGTATACAGATGCTGAAAATTCTGCGTTACGTTTAACTAGTACTACTGTTTCACAAGGCCGTATGGGACACAGCTCACAGCGGTTTAATGATGTCTACGGAATTGCATTTAACGCTTCGTGGTCTAATCCAATTTATGGTGCAAGCATTAGTGTGCAACCAGCAAGTTTGAGACTAATTGCGCAAATTAAATATTAAAATCTTATTTGCGGTATTAAACTTATTGCATTTGGCTGAACCGTATCACTTGCTCCGTAAATGGCATTACTGTTTGCAGCATTAAAATATATAGTTCTTTTAACGCCGTTAGAAGGTGAACCACAATTTTGTTTGTTTTCATCACTATAAGTTAAGGCACCGGAGATTAAATTTTCGTACGCCATAAATCCGCCTACACTGCCGGTAATATTTGGCAATCCGGGCGCTATAACAGAAGGCGTATCACTGCCCTTTATGATTAATATTTAATTTGGGGAATAAGAGCTATTGCTGGCGGCTGTACTGTATCAGACGCGCCGTAAATACTGCTGCTTTTACTTGCGTTAATTGTTATACTACCTTGATTGTGCCCACTGCCAGCAACTGAACACGTATCACCATTTGAAACAAATGCCAAAGCGCCGCTATTCCTTGCGCCCCAAAACGCCGTATTAGCAGCACTGCCAGTAATATTCGGCAAGCCCGGCGCTATGATGCCATTGTTATCACTGCCCTCGATAAACCGGCTGCGGAAGTCAGGTAATACCATTGTCGTACTACCGTCCCCTACGCCAAATTTCCAAGGTTCTGTCGATGGGCTTTCTGTCCACAAATTTTCATCCGTTGCTATTTTTGCAATGCGAATATAATCGCTGCGTTGAACAGTCGCACCATTATATTTAACGCAGCCAGCGTGAAGGTAGCTGTCATAAAAAACTACGCCAACAGGCGTATTAAACCTAATATCATCAACAATCCATTTTACTGTACCATCCGTAATATACTGGCCCATTGTATTTACACTTGCAAAGCTGGGTTCGGAAGCTGCCGTTGTACCTGCTGTTACACAAAACAGATATGCCCATGACGGCAGTTTAGGGCTATACGCTATGTCGCCATATTGATACGCTTTACTGCGGCTTAAAAGATTTAAACCCGTTTGCAGGTCAACGTTACCTTCTTCATCTGGTAAAATATCATTTATAGACTTAACAACTGATTTATTAGATGCTATTTCTTCAAAATAATGAACAACAAACTTTGCTGTACCATCTGTTACTTCTTCCCCTTCTTCTGCATCTAAAAATCCTGTTGCCGCTGATGCACCAGTAATTCCTGCTTGCGTGCAAATTAAAAAGCCACCTTTTGGCAAGGTGACTTCTGCATAAACAGTATTAATATTACAAGCTGTATTTCGTTCCAGCGTTTTAATTGGGCTATCAGTAACTGCGTTTAAAATTGTTTCAATTAAAACTTTTGACCAGCCACTGGCTGTTCGTTGTTTTAATTCGGCAGTTTTTTTGCTGCTTGAAGTTTGCAGCCACAAATCACCTTCACGCGGATTATCTGGTTCAGTATTCCCAACTGTAATGCCTTTACTTACTTTCGGTGCAACCAAAAACTTCGCAGTTCCATCAGTAATCTCCTGATTTGCTTCAACTTCCGAATAATCAGGCTCGTTGGCGTCAGTAGTACCTGCCTGTGTGCAGACAAGCCAAAACTGGCTATTTAGATTAGGCGATGTAACAATATCATCCACCTGATAAGCAGTGCTATTTTTTCTAATGTTAGCTGCAGAAAACAGATAAAGCAACTTCGTATCTGTGCCGTTATAGAAAGCATTAAAATATTCCATTGGTGGTGCTTCCTGCGGTTGCAAATAACCCCAACCTCGCAAATAATCTTCGCTCGGCCAGGTTAACAATTCGCCTAAAGCTGCTGCTGATGCAAAAATTTGTGTAAAATCAGGCTGCGCAATTACGCTTCTTGATTCTGGCATTTTCACAAACTCCCTTCAAGTTGTAATAATCTGGCAAAAGTTCCTTTGCCGAAGCCTGCAAAATTCCCAGGATTTTCTCCGCCGCGGCTAAAGCCAAAGGTATTGCCATCATTAAACCAATAAAAATAAATGATACCGATACCGACCCCACGTATAATAAGGTCCAGCTCATTGATTAAACTTAATTCATTTGATGTAACATAACGGCCAACGCCGATACGCATTTTTGCATTGCCACCGTTTACAGCAATAACACGGGAAATATTAAACATACGCTTAATGCTATCAATGGTGCTTTGGCGGCTGCCGTCCGTTGTGTTTTTTGCAATTTTACTAAAAATAGCAAGCCTATATTCTTCGTCTCGCAATTCTGATGTTGATAAATACGGCTCGCCATAACGTCTAAACCGCGCCATGCCGAAGCCATTATTACCGTGGTCTGGAAACCCAAAAAAATCAACAGCAATTGCCTTATCAACCTTACGGCTGATATCAGCAACTTCGCCGCACATATCAAGCTGTTTTCCGGTAGCTACATCTGGCCAAATTTTTGTTCGAATATCCTGTCGGACATTTGCTATTTGGTCAAATTCTTCGCCAATCATTTCAAGAATAGCCTTTATTACCGGCTTATCATAAAATTGCGAAAGCAGCAGACCAAGCATACGCTTGCTGCTGCCATCATTTAAAATATCTGCCATAACCATCAACCTCCTAATTGTCAATGGCCACGGAAATATTATCTTCGGCAAACGTGGCAATTTGCCCACGGGCAATTGCGATTGTTTCTCCCGTAAATCCGCTTGATGCATTAGTTGATATAGTCAAATTTATATAACTTATCCCGTCCACTGCCGAATAAATCGGGCCCAAAAACCGTTGTGCAATTACGTCCTTGCCCATTGGCAATGCATTGCCATTATCTGCAACAACTTGTTTTATTGTATTAACCAAATCGCCAGGCAAAGTTTCTTCGGTATATTCTTCGATAATAACTTTGACATAAATCGGAACTTCTTGCGGCCGACTAAAATAAATTTTTTCTGTTGTCCCTTCGCTGTCACTAACTTCCACCATAACGCTACCGTTTGTATCAATGCCGATAGGTGCTTTTTCCAAAATCGTTTGCGCGATTTCTCTATCATCTCCGCCATGTACAATAGCTTCAAAACTGTGTGGCTTTAAGCCATCAACTGTTTCATCGCTGCGATTTTCGTAAACAGTAACTGTAGTAACATCCGGCAACTCCAGTAAGCCAGCTTGTATGCTTTCTTTCATACTTACACTGTTTCTATATACGGCAGATGCATAACGCTGCCTAACCTCTGCAATCGTCTCAGCATTGCGTCCTACATATGCAGCAGATTCATTATTACATGCAGTCCAACCGTCATAATTTGTGTTGATTTGAGTAATGCTATTTAACGGTGGGTCAATTGGGCCTGTATTTTCGGCATTAAACCTAATTGGGCTACCAACGCGCACCACATTAAATGTTTCACTTGGTACGCAAGTTCCACCATAACGGCGGTCAGTCTGTTCTAATACCAAATTGCCGTCAGCTGTGCTACCCGTCCATTCGCCGCTACTTCCAAGCTGCGTAAGCAGCTTGGAGTAAACAACACTAGCATTATCGCCAGATACTGCTGTGTAAGATAAATGCACATCATCATTTAAGATAATGTCAAATTGTGTACCATCAGAAACTGTTGCTGCAGTCAAAGTCACATGCACACAATTATCAAGCGTTATAACACTTGCCGCAGTGATGTCATATTTTTCGCCATCATTACCTTTAACCTGGCAATTACTAGGCAGTGCTGTACCATTTGCACCATAGCATATCTCAAAAAGGTAAGTGCTTTCTGCGTCACGGCGCAAAACATTGGTATACATTAAAGTATTATCAATGCTTCCTTCGTCCGCAGTAACCGGCGAGCGTGCATAATAATCATATTCAGCCAATTGCCACTGACGGTCGCTTTCTTCTGCAATTAAGCCGATTAAAACGCCAATCATGCTATTGGCTTTTCGGCTTACCGGATAACCAAGCTTTGACTCCAAACGCTCAAAAAGATTGGACCGTATCTCCGGCAACCTCATACGGTTAAACCCTTCCGGAGTAACTCCATAAGCAGTTCCGTCAACTATTATTGCCATATCCAAGCACCTCCCTTCTCGTCACAAGACCATAAGTTGTTTCGGCCGCATAAGTAACACTTAAACGCCGCTGGCGCGAGTCATAGTCAAGTTCCAAACTGTTAACAGCCTCAACATCATCTACGTTTTGTATTTGTTCTTTTAATATTTGCCGAATAAGTTCAAAATTCGGATTTTTTACTAAAATATACTCAAGATACGGAACGCCATGAGTGATATCTAAAAACCATTCTCCTAACATAGTTAAAAGTTGTATTTTAATCTGCTGGGCAACTCGTTCGGCATTATCAATAAAAAAGACATCGCTGTCAGCTGTAACAACGATGTCATGTGTTTTTGCGTCAAGTGCTAAATCATAAGCCAATATAGCACCTCCTTATTAAACCGGAGTTCCGGTATTACTCGGTCCACTTTCAACGCCGCTATGGCGATGAGTCTGCAATGATACGCCGCTGGCAGTGACATCACCATCGCAGGTAATATCTCCATTCATGTGGCTTGTACCAGAGCAAGTAATATTGCCCTGTATATTAACATTTCCAACAATGTTGACATCTCCGTCTGGTGTTACACTCACCAATGTTCCACCATTTATAAGTTCAACATTAGCCGCTGATATTGATTGTGCTGGGCACATCCCAACAAAACAAACTGCGTCCGTTAAATCATATTGACGTGGGTCATGATTATCTGTACTGCCTTTATTCATCCATTCGTCAAGACTTCGCTCGCTGATGCAGACCCAGCAGCTATCACCCGCTTTTACTGGATAAGTGATTTGGGCATTACCGGCCCGCGGCATAAATACCGGCACACCAGTAATAAGCGGATACTCAAGTATGCTTTCATCTGCAGCATAATATGATAAAGATGGTTTTACCGTAGCAATGCAGTTTCCGGCATCAAATTTTACAATCGTTCCCGGCAAAGCAGTATGTATCTCGCCTATGCGCTGTTTAATTATCGCTTCCAGCGCAGCCATATTTTGATTATTACTCATGATTGCGGCTGCTCCTTACTGCTAATTTCATAAACATCAAGTTCTGAATACCATTCGTTACCATCATATCGTCCCGAATGCTTTAAACTTTCAATTTTAAACCAACCCGTCACAGGTACACTTTCCAAATATATTAAATCGCCAGGGTTTAATGTTGGCTGCAGCAAACATTTAACACGCCAGCCTGCTTTTTTATCGGCTTTAGTCTTTTTTACCTTGCGCGTTTGGTTTTTATCTATTCGCTTTACACCTTTAATTATACGTTCTGGCGATTCTACAAGGCCGCTTGACGCATTAAGCTTTATTGCTTCAACTTTGGTGCTTTCACCTTCAGCAATGATTTGCAATACATTGTTTTGTATAGACCAGGATAAATTAGTGCCGATGCAGACTTTATCAAGACAGGTTCGCCCGGCGCCAATAAAACTAAACCCGTTGGCAAAAGTTGTAAAGGTTAGTCCTTCGGCATAATGGACTAATAGACCCATTTGTGCAGCGACATCATCAATTACTTTTTTCCGGGATACATTGTCGGCATAAGACAAGGATACAACACAGTCGCGGATAGCTTTCTGTCCATCAGACAGTTCTAATTCCGTTACTCTATCGCGGCCTTGCATATGCGTCCATGCATTGGTTACTTCACCAACAAATATACGGCGCAGGCCAATATCCTCGCTGTATCCTACTTCCAACAAGCACACGCTGCCGTCACGTTCTAATTTTTTGGCTGTAGCCATTGATAAATTAAGGACCTGTACCCTGCATTTATTTGTTTGCTGGGTAAGGTCCTTGTCTATATCAAATCCAATGCTCAAGCCTTGCTGGCGCGGCAGGGCTTCAATTACAACACCATCGCTGCCTTCGATGCCAACGGTAAGCCTATATATACGGTCAAACTGTGCCATACCATTCAGCCTCCGGGACGTAACAAAGCTTAGCCTCGCCATCAGCAAAGCAGTCGCGGCTTAATGTATCTGCATCGGTTATTACCAAAATCTCACCGGGAGGTATGCCAGGCCGGTGATGGGTCATCAAAACAGGGAAGTTCGGCACGAGTTTAACATTCTGCAAAATAGGCACGCGATTTGCATCCCAAATTTGCAGAGTCCAGCTTTTCGCTAACGCATTCCACATTAAGCGCAGCTTATATTGCACATCTTCTAAGCTGACACCGACAACAATGTCATTTGCATCGTTAAATGTAATAGTCTGCATAGCTTTAACCTCCCTTACCAAAGATAGCGTTTGCTATATTTTTTGCATCTTGGACTATTTCAGAAGTAACTTCTGACGCATAATCGCTTCCCTGCGCTAACAAAGTTCTATTGTCAGCAGTTTCAGCCACTGCTTCTGTAGCTTGGGCATTATTTGCTGATTGCAAGGTGCCTATATCTGTCTGCGTTGCCTGCCCACCATCCGCCGCCGTGGCTCCGGCGGAATCGGCGACTGAAGCATCAACAATGTCTTCCGGAATCTCTGTAGTTTGTACTGTAACTTTGTCAATCTGTTGAAAAGATAAATCAACCCAGATAACAGATTTGCTCTCATCGCTTTTAAGCGGCCTGCAACTAGTTAAAAACATATCTTTCCATATTTTGTCCGGCCGAACTATTGTTACCGGCTGTTTAGCGTCACGAATCGCTTTCAGCGCATCAAGGCCATCAGCAAATTTGCTTTGCCCTATGCCATTTACATAAAACCATGTTACAGGGTGGCTGGATATACCTGCCACCATGGTAACTTTAACAGGGTGATTTATTGCTGTGTCATGTATTTCAAAACCAGTTTCAACCGGATGCGCTGTTACTTCCTGGTCGAGTTGATATTCATACTGTCGCATAATATCAATGCTTAATTTTCCAATCATTGTTGGTGCTTTAGGATTATATCCCAAAATATCCGCCAGCATATAATATCACCCCTGTTCATAACTTATAGAATCAGCATTAAACATATTGCCATTATTAGAAGGTGTAAGTGCTGTTGCTGCAGCATTTCCAACCTGTTCAGCGGGAGCACTGCCAGAAATATTAAATGTCTGGTTTATGTTATAATGCCGTCCATCGCTATACGATACTGGTTTGGGGTTTCCTGCGCTGTCATAGCCTAAAGAAGTCATTTTATCTAACTCAGATGTGAATCCGGTCCACATACGGCCCCAAAATCCACCGCCTTCAGGTTCGCCTGGTCCCGGTTTATTTTTATCGCTTTCTTCACGCAATATTCCAAGTTTTTCTAATGCTGTACCAATCCAATCAATCAATTCTTTTATGCTATCAATTACACGCATATGCAGAAATCTATCGATTGTATCAGTAACTTCATCCCATACATCTTTAAACCAGTTGACAACATCTTCCCACTTGCCGAACACACGTCCAAAGACACTATCAGCCCCATTAATCCAACCGATAAAATCTTGAACGGCCAATACAACTAGAGCAATTGCCGCCGCTATTAACAATATCTTGCCGAAAGCTAAAATACTTGTTGCTGCAGCACCTGCACCAGCCCATTTGAAGGCAACAGCTGCACCATTAGCGGCAAGATAAGCATTCCTAACACTGGCTAATACACCTACAAGCATTTGTGCTCCGCGAACAATCGCGCCCCATTTACTTGTGACAAAAAAAGCGGTTGCATATATAGCTAGCATTTTAAATCCAAAAACCAACTTATCAATATTGATATCATCAATGTAATCAGCCACTCTGGCAATGCCTTCTGCAATAGTACTGATTATACCAGTTCGTTTTTCAATGCCATTAAACAAGCAACCAAGGCTGTTCATCATTTTAGTCGCAGCCTGGTCTACTGTCCATGGCATTTGTCCCATTTCCATCTTTAACCGCTTACTTTGGCTACGAATAGCATTAAAGACATCTATTGCCGTAAGTTTTCCTTCTGCACCCATTTGGCGTAACTGTCCAATGGTTGTACCCATGCCTTCAGCAATTGCTTTTGCCAAGCGTGGAGCCTGTTCCATAATAGAGTTAAGTTCATCGCCACGCAGCGTGCCGCTTCCAAGGGCCTGCCCCAACTGTACTAATGCAGCCTGTTGCGAAGCCTGGTCTCCACCACCGAGCAACATTGCATTAGATACATCTTCCGTAAAAGCTAATATGTCGCTATTACTTTTACCAAGTTCACTAGCATTTCGTGCTATGCTTGTAAAAAGGCCAGCAGTTGCAGCATATTCCTGCCGTGTTCTGCCAGCGATAGCGTAAAGTTCTTCCTGTGTCGCTTTAGCTTCTTCTTGGTTCTTAGTAACAAGACTAACCTGGCCGGCAATAACTTTCCACTGGTCAACCATACGCACAATTCCGCCTATAGATAAACCAACGCCAGCAATAGCGGCAAAAGCATTCAGCATATTACCCCAGGCTTCAAGCCTATCGGCAATACGTCCAATCTCTCGGCCGCTCTGTTGGGCTTTGCTGGCCATTTTGTCCATGTTTCGGTTAACCGTTTGGGCTGTTTTATTGGAACTTTGCTCAACCTTGGTAAATTCGGTTTTTATTTGCTTTATATCTTTTTCGGCCGCATCAGCTTTCGATTTATCATAATTAAAGCCTAATGAAACAAGTAATTCTCTAATTACCAATTTTAAACACCATCCTTTGTTTTATCGGGCGGTTTATTGGCGTAAAATTTTGCAATGTCGTTTTTCATGTCAAGCATTGCATTTATTTTTTGCAAATCTACCAGCGTCACGGTGCCGTTTTTTATCTCGCTCATACTCACAACCTTCGCAATAACAGGCCGCCAAATGAACGATTCTTTTGTTAGTATAGGACTAACTATGCCTGGAATTTCTATTTCTTTGTCAGCGCCTGTATAAATCCAGTAAGGTTTGGCGCATCCTCGAAAAAATCTTCATAATTCACTTCAAGAACAAACTTTATAAGTAAAAATAATTGTTTTAAATTGCCTGTAAAAAGGTTATTAAATATAGCCTTATCAAGACGTACCGGCTTTGTTTCACCAGGCCTTTGTACACTTACATTTTCAGGAGATATAATTCGTTGGGCAAAACTAACAAGTGTAGCGCCGCGCAAATTGCTGCCTATTCCAGCTATTAAAGCACCAACACTTACATTCTTTTCAAAAATGCTATCTGTTTTTTCTTTAGTGTCAGCATTTTTTATGTCCATATCTTTGGCGCCGGTTGTAATCAAAGCTTGTAAATCACCTAAAAGCTCTATAGCTTTTAACGGTGGGAAAGCGGTTACATAATAGGTGTTACCACCTATCTCTCTACTTTTTACATCATAAGAAGCTAATTCCATTAGCTATGACCTCCTACAATAAACGCGTCTTCCGGAACAACAGCATAAATAGTCCATTCGGTATTACCATCACTAGCATTGTTGCTGCGCACAACATTAGGCTTCTTAGCAATCCACGCCTGGTCGCAAATCAGGGTAGTACGCCCGGAAAGGTCTTTAATGGCAAGCGGAACGATGCCCGCTCCGTTTTGGTTGTCCATGTTAAGTAATGTAGTTAAATCATCATTACTATCACTGGACTGCAGCAGAGTTAAAGTAATATTTTTAATAATGCTGTCTGGCGCAATTGTTCGTACTACTTCCTGGTCGCAGCCTACAATAGCAGTAATGCCGTCACCATTGGTTTCGATATTAATAAAAGTACCTTCAGCAAAACCTGTAATAATATACGGGCCAAAAATAAAAGTTACTTTTTTAGGGTCATAAGTTTTTACTGCTGGCATCTGTTTTTACCTCCAAATTAACCTGCAATGAGATTTTCATAAGTAAGTGCACCATCAATTTCAACGGCATGAATTGCACCGGCAAGACGCGCAGTAAACTTAACATCAGTCAGTTTGCGCTGGGCTTTTACATTGGCACTAATACTGCTAGCAAGTGGTACGCTAATGGTATAACCAAGATTTTCATTGCCATCTTCGTCATATTCTGTCGGGACAATACCGCCGCGGCGCTGGCCAAGAGCAAGCACTTTATCAATAGTAGACTCTACCAATGCAATGCCTGCATCAGTAAACGGTAACTTATCACGGTTGATAAGCATGCTAAATACTTCTGTCATAATAGTTTCTTGCAGCCAGTCGCGGAAACGGATAACATCAATCCATTCACCTGCTGCAACTTTGCCGTTCTGAGTAATTGATACATTGCGGAATGCTTCAAAAGTGTTACCGTTTTTAGCAGTAATGGTATTGTAATCGGTTTCTGTAATATTGTCGGTTGTCACGCCGCTTAAACGTTTATTAGCCCAAGTTTCTCCGCCTGGGTCAACAGCAAAACAACGTGCAGAAATAGCTGCCTCTGGGAATTCATCAGTCGCCTGATGGTACCACCAATGGGTACGGTAATAATTCTTCGCCATTAACTGGCTAGCAATGTCGCTGCTGTTTTCGGCAACTAAAATATTAGCTGCAGATAAACTTACCCCGTACAATTTAATATGGCTTTCTGTCCATTCTGCCAAAGCAAGTACAGTATCATCAGTACGATCTGCACAAACAAGGCCATACCAATCATCATCTGCATCGCAAATCATCTGCATATTAGTTGCGACATCAATGCTTGAAGCCTGCTCTACCAGAGTTACCTCCATTTGCGCATTAGTAGTAACCGTAAAGGATGTCTGCGGATCTTTGGCTTTAATTACTACTTCACTGCCAGATACAGTGCAATTAAACAAGCTGTCGCTGTCTGCGGTACCTAACAAACTGCTAATCTGTGTGACAACTTCTGTTGCTGTATCATCAGCAACAGCCTCATATTTGCCAGTGATAGTTTTAGTATTATAGTCAGCATCGTAATAATTGACACTTACTTCGTATTCAGTACCTTCTGAAACTTCTGCATTTGTAAGCCCTACTTTAATGCTATCGCATTGCCAACGGCCTACTTTTACTACACTCGGACTCGGCGTTTGGCTAAAGGCATCATTTACAGCACAATAAATTGGGTCACTAGATTTAAAGCCTAAATCCAGTAACTCGTCACTGTCTGTGATTGATAATACTCTTGATAAAGAATTAGCATGTGGCCCAACTACCATTAAAGTACTAAAGCCAGCGCTGCTAATGCCAGCTGTGTTAAGAGAAATATCAACTTTGACAATACGGTCGAGATTTGCCATTATTTCATCTCCTCTTTTTCAATATCTATATCTGCCGAAACAGAAAAAATCGTCTGCTGCGGTGTCTTACCGTCAGCACCTGCTTTTAATACACCTTTAATTACAAGGACGTCGAACCAACCGGGGTTATCAATAACCGAACGGTCATAACTGATTGTTAAGTCCACACTGGCCCGTTCTTCCCATGACCTATCATCAATTAAGTCAGTTAAATCTTGTACATCCTCAATACCGTTAACTGCGATATTGGCTATATAAAACTCATCTACAACTGATGGCCGTTCAAGGTTACAGCTAAGCATTGCTAGCGTTTCTATTGCTCCACCCCCAAAAGCCTGAATGTTAAAAGTAGCTTCGCATAAGCCTACAATGGCAATTTCCTCATCAGGTACATTCCAGCGTTCCTGATTACCAATGCTGCGTTCAGCCATAAGATCAACGGCTATATACTGTTCAGGCAACTGCGGATAATCTTGTTTCGCCCTCATTACGGGCCAATCAGGATAAAACTTTTTTAGTTCCGCAATCATAAAATCTGTTACCTTATCACGAACACTCAAGTTTTCGTCACCTCCACAGCATAGGCTCGATAATGGTTAATGACACCAGACTGGTAAGCATCGCACCCAACAACCTCATACCTTCTGCCTAACCATTCAAACTGGTCCGGCTGTTGGCCGCTTTGCTGGTCAACCATCAATAATTCCGTATCGCTATAAACTTTAACGGCACGGCTTCCTCTACGGCCTTCTGGCAGTGCTTCCATTTCGGTAGCTTTAAGCGGCTGTACAGATGCCTTAATAGTTATTTCCGTTGGATCGGCAATTGTAAACCTGCCGTCTTTGCCGAGTACTGCCGGTTCTGTATAACGCCAAACCTTAATCGGTTTTCTGAAGCTGCTTCCAACCATCAGCTCTCACCTCCTCAAATTTGGGCATTAAAAAAGCACCTAAACAAAATTTGTTTAAGTGCTCCAAAATCTATATTTATTTTTCTTCGCCTTTTCTGCGGATTACATAACGAATAGACTGTCGTAAATGCCCGGTATCAATCAAAGGACGGCTGCTGCCTTTTCTCTTGATAGTGGATTTCGCAAGCGGGGCAAAATCACCAACAACAAAGTTTTTCTTAATCAGCCCCTCAACATGCATCCCTACGCCAATAGCGGCCATACGCGCGTCTTGTTCACCATCGATAATAGCTTCAACTTCTTTTCTTGCAACTCGTACAATAGAATTTTTGTTATTATCAATGGCACTACGCATAAAAGGACGTGATGGAATATGTATGCGCTTCCACCCGGTCATGGCCGTGGTCGCAAAATTAGAACGTTTCTTTTTAACAAAACGCCCATTGTTAGCAAACTTGCCATTTTTATTTATCCTTCTATATTGAGTTACTGCCTGCGGTGGCTGAAGAATATCTGCGCCGAACTCATGAACCGCACCAAGTTTAGCCATAGTCATACTGCCATCATCAGTCATACCTGCATCAGACTGAATACCTACAACTACCTCTAAATCTTTCAATTCATCAAGTTCTTCTATCATTCTGTCCCAGCCAAAATCCTTGTCGGTAACCATATTACCCAAACCTCGTGGCAGCGGTTAAAATACGCATATCACGTATTTGTTTAAATAAAATGCCGTAGGCGGTTTTATCGTAAGCGTCCGTGTAATTGCTGCCATTGCCGGAAGTACCGCCGCCAGCAGAACCATAGCTACGCTGCAGGTCACCCTCTTTTTCGGAAATAACGTTTCCTGCAATTACAGCACCGCTGCTTGAACCGCCTTCGGCAATAAGGTTCTGATAAGCCATGCGGTGTGCTGTTAAATAAACAAGGGCCTGTGGGTACAAGTCTCCGAATTTGCTTTCACTTATCATTGGCTCCGCCAATTTCCGGTATGCCAATACCAAATCGTCTTTGGCGTCAGCAAGGTCCGGAGCCAGCAACCGGAAAGTTTCTAAAAACTTGGCATCGTCAACCATGGCAATCACGCCTCAGCTGCTTTAATAAGGGCAAGAATACCTTCCTTGTCTTCTGCGCCGGTAAGGTCAATATCTTTGCCTTCGGCATAAGCAACAAGTTCATCTTCCGTCATGTCATCAAGCGCTTTATTCTTTTTGCCGGCAGATTTTTTGCTTTTATTTGCAGCAGAAACTTTAGTTTCAACTTTGCCCTTGCCAAGTTCGCCCTGCGCAATAAGTTTTAAAACGACTTTATTTTTTTCATAATTGGCAGGGAGTTCAACGGTTGCGCCTGGGGCAATTCTTGTTTCGCCAATGGTAATAAGACGGCGGGCAGTATTAGTAACTTGCATTATAATTCCTCCTTAAATAGTAAAAGCGCCCGTTGTGGGCGCTTTATTGTATTTGATTGTTACGTTATTATTGCCGCTGTTAAATGCCGGAAGCCAGGCATACAGACAGCGGATAATATACGATAATACCGGCAGTGCTGGATTCGCAAGGCACAACAAATTCCAAGTTTTTACGCTGCGGTGCGAGCTGAGTAAAAGGCAGCGGCAGCTCCAAAGAAAGTGCATCGCTGGAGTTACGGTAAATCAGCATTACGTCATCACCGTCATCGGCGCCCTTCAGTTCGTGTACTGCTTTAACAGTAGTAATGTAGGGGTTATTCTCCAGGAAAAACTTCAATACAGTAAACCCGCTAGAATCAGGCATCAACATGCCTGCAATCAGATTGTACTGTTTAATCGGCAGCAGCATAGTATCAGGAATTTCAACGCCGTTGGTTGCGTCAACAACGGAAGAAACCGCCGCATTCATATCGCGGATAATCTGTTCCGCAGTTTTGGATGCCCATTCGGTGGCGCTGGAAGATCCATCGCCGGGAATAACATATTTGGAGATATTCGGATGATTAAGAATACCTACAATACCGGATTCCTCATCGCCCCAGAAAGCAATGTTATTAATTCTGGTGTCATTAGCACGGCGCGCTGCTTCTGCTTTTCTGGTAGAAAGCGGTTTGCCGGCCATGCGTGCACGGCGGATATCTTTAGTGCTGTAACCGTAAGAAGTACCGATGCCGAACACTTTAACAGTCTCGCGAGTACCTTTTACGTCAGCACGCGGCAGGTCGTCAGCATAGTTTGCGATGATTTTTGCCATGCCAACCATATCGTAGCTGTCATAGCTAATAGTATCAGCGCCGGGGTCTGCTTCGGAAGTTACCGGGAACAGTGCCAAAGCATTGTTGGCAGGATATTTTACATCATAGGCTTTGGATTTTACGTAATCCAGTTCTTTTGCAAAGAAAATAGATTCGTTTGCGTCCAAGCGCCCGGTGGACTGAATGGCCACCAGGTCTAATTCATCATAATGCTCACGCATGTTTTTATTCCTCCTTTAATTTGGATAATGAAATAAGCGTCAGGTATTATTAGCTGTCGCCTACAGTATTGTTAATGGTCACATTTGCGTGCCCTACTTCGATTTCAGCAATGCCTGCGGCACTGGTGGATGTCAAGAATACGCAAGATACACCAGGTGCTTCGATGCCGCTGGTAACTGCTTCATCGGTAAATGCTTTTTCTGCGATTTTGTAGTTTGCAATTTTACCTGCAGTAACAGCTTTGCTAACCGGGACCCAGATGCGGCCGCGAGTTAAAACGCCAACTGCATAGCCAACCGGATAATAGCCGTCAGTAGTGCCAGGTTCTTTGTGTTCATGAATTACAATGCCGATGGCATTTGCAACAGTGCCAGTGCCAGCCAGTTTTACTTGTTTTTCCGCATTAGTACCGCGTACAACAAGGTCTCCCGGATTAAGTGTTGCTTCAGCAGCAAAGCTGTCAACGGTTTTGCAGCTTAAATCTGCAATCATGCCTACAACAGCGGGGCTCATCTCAGCGTTATAAGATAACTGTGCCATGTTATTTTTCCTCCTTGTCTTTGTTAATCATGCCGTCAATCATATCCTGACGGTGCTGTGCGGCAGATTTAGTTGCGCCGCCGTTATCGTTTTTATCTTTTTTATAAAGGTTGTGCAACTGGCCGGCGGTTTTGTTGCTGTCCAAGTCTGCACGGATGCTGTCATAGTAAGCATTTACATAATCGTCAGATTTGCCATCAGCATTAAAGCTATCGCCGCGTACAGCCTTAATAATTGCGATTTTAAGTTGTTTGTTGTCCATACCGTCAGTTTTTTCTACCTTGGCTTTTTTAGCATCGCCTTCAAGTTCAGCGCGCTCTTTAACTTCTGCCTTGGTATCGGCAACGGCCTTGTCAACAGCAGCCTTTTTGTCGGCTTCAGCTGTGTCTACTTTGGTTTTAAGGCTATCGCGCTCCGCGGTCATAGCATCAAGTTTACCCTGCAAACCGTCACGTTCGCCGGTCATGGCGTCAAGTTTAGTCTGCAATTCGGTTTTGCTTGCGGTAACCGCTGCCATAGCGTCTTTGGTTGCGGTCAAATTAGTTTCTGCTGCATCCACACGGGACTGCAGCGCGTTAATGTGGTTGATAACTGTATCAGGCAATTCATGCTCAACGCCATCAATTTTAAATTTGCTCATATTATCTGTTCCCTCACTTTCTATAATTTCATCGCCGTCACAATTTAAACGGGCTTTCATTCCGGCCCGTGCCACCGGCACAACGGCTAAATGATTTATGCGGATATTACGCTGCACTGCATCGTAGCGCTGCCCATCAGGAGCAACACCGGGTATTTCTTCGCAATCACAGCGATAGCCTAAAGACAGTTCGCGGTTTTTCCCAAGCCGTTTCGGGTCATAGATTACAATGTCGCAGGCAACATACTTATCATCTTTCGGATACCCATCAGACAAAATGGTGCCAATGGCCAGCCCGAAAGCGGTATCAGCTGTAACTCTGCCTTTCTTCGGGTGCAGTACGGTAATAGGCTTTGCTTTAAGACTGCATAAAGCGTCACTGGCAAAGACTTCTTCGGACGGCCGGTATTCGCGCCTAACACTGCCATCCGTATTACGGTATTCATAAACACCGGTGCGCGCAACAATCGGAGAATCGCGCATAAAGCCGTCAGCGTCTGTAACCGCACCGGCAACAAGCTGCACACTGTCATAGCGCTGTACGTTTTTCAATTTAATCACCCCCTCCCCTTAAAAATGGGTATAAAAAAAGCACCTAAGTTTAAAAATTTACTTAAGTGCTTTAGTTATTAATGTTTAATTTTGGACATCAAAAACCGCCTAACGCTTATTTGCTTTAGACGGTTCAGTAATCAAATTTATCTTTAGTAACTTCCATAAATTTTTTGTAAGCCGCAATAGCTTCTTCAGGGGCATCTTCGGCTAATTGAGGGGTAATCGTTTTAGTCATATATGGCATAAAAATATCCATTAATTTGGCTTCTTCTTTAGTTACCTTTAAATACATATTACTTTCCCCCTTTTTCCAAAATCTGTTTTGTACGATATTCCGCATAAATTTCATCTAGGCGTGATTTAAGCCAAGATTCACTAGCGTATTCACTAATCTTTTGTATATCATACCCTGATTTCAGTAGTTTTTCAACCTCTTTTTGAGATTCTTGAGTAATCCATTTTAAGTATTCTTCAGTATTTCCGCCATATTTCTTACGGAACCTTTCACCGTCCATCCAATGTAGCAATTCATGAATAAAAATACTATGAATGTCTTTAGATGCTGGTCTACTACCCATAGCGTCTAAAATTGCTTTAGAATCGCCCATGAAATCAGCAATTAAGATTGCATTTTCAGCATACTTATAAACTGCCGCAGCACCGGATATTTCATCCGGCGATACTATTATAATATATGGTTGATTAGAAGCTTTACTAATGCCCAGCCTCTTTTTAGATTCATTCAACCATTGCCGCATAATATGGAATTGCTTTCGCTTCATATTGGCTTTGGCGCTGGAATAAAACATACCGCCTAATCCTTTAATTTCGCTGGCTGTAATATCCGTGCCTTTAAACGTGGTGGTTAAAGTTTTTTCGGTATCAACATCTTTAATGGATTTATAAAACTGTTCGTTGCCAACTTCCGTTGCCCTGTTCGGCACAGGCTGTCCGTCCGGCGTTGCGTTGGCCACGTTCCAGCTTTCGGTATCGATAATGGGTATCGCTACGCACCGGCAGTTATAATCCATACCGGGATGAAGTGCCGGTGCCGGATAAACCTTCCTACCGTTTATCTCACCTGGCGTACTGCGTGACCAGTAATACAAATTGCCGTCCATGACTCTGTGGCTTTCACGGACACGCTCGTCACGGCTCGTTGACCATTCATAGCATTCAACCCCTGCTTCCTGCTGGCGGGTTTTGGTGATTATGGCATTTAGATTACCCACTTCGTTCCTGGCTATAAATTTTGCCCGGTTGTCGGTAACATCATAAAGGTGCTTAACGTCAGCGACAACGTCTTTATATAAACTGCCGCGCTGTACGGCGTTGCTGACGATGCCGCCGAGCTTGTCTGTATAGGTGCTTACAATGCTGTTTATAAGCTGCGATTGCGAAGCATACCATTCGCCGGTTACTTTATCAAACAAAGCACTGTTATGCATAAAAACGTCTACGGCAAGACAGCTTTTAAAAGATAGATTAATGTTATAGCGCACTATGTTGTCAACGTTGCCTATAAGGCGCCGGACTTCGTTTAATGCCGCCGCTATAACTGCACTTTCGTTTAAAAGCTCCAAAATCTGCTGTACCATATCGTCACTGTCAGCGTCCTGCTTTAACGCAGGTTTAATGCCTGGTAACAATTGGTTAGTGTATTTGCGCAGCTCACGCACTACGGCGCGCAGCACACGGTAATAATCGCGTTCAGGACTGCTCGGATATTGTAAATTTACGTTTGGCCGCAAATACCGCGGAATTTTATTCGTTGCCATTCAAATCATCATCCAAATCAGGGTCTATGTCCTCTAAATTAAGCTGGGCTTTACTGATAGGATAATCAGTGTGTTCTTGTAAATATTTGCGCGCTTCCGCATCGTCCATAAGTTGCGCATTTTTGAGCAGCGCAACAGTTTCCACTTCAAGCTTCTGCTTTTCTGCTTTAAGTTTTTCTGTTTCGGCCTGCTCTTTTTCTGTGGGTACCCACAAGGTATTAAACTTAATGCTCCAGTCTTTAATTTCCTTGCCGCCTGTTGGACCATCATTGCAAAGCATTAACGTGCGGATTAATTTTTCAAGTTGTGGCTTTAACTGCCTGCGTTGGATGCCGGCAATCATGTTGTAGTAGTTTTCGAGGTCACCGGCTCCAGTACTGTTAAGCCCGGCCGGAGAACGCCCGAACAATACAGTAAATGGAATCCCTGTAAGGCCGCAAATATATTGCCCAAAAGAATCCAACAAAGCAGGAATACCGCTCATAGGAATGTTATATACCTGGTATTCATCGGCGCTGTCCACAGCAATTACGTTGAGAATATTGCGGGCCATATCAATTAAATCAAGCCGTTGCTGCACAATTTCGCTGCCTTTATCGTTTTGCAACATCATTGCTAGGTTATTAAATTTTAACAGTGCAGTGCTTAGACGCTCCAGCGCGTTAAGTGCGGTAGATTGCGATGTATCGCTGCGGTTAACCGCTTTAACAACGCCTTCCAAGCAGCTTAATCCAGCACCGTTACGCGCAATACGGTCATATTCAGGCAGTAAGTCACCATCAAAAACAAGCAACCTACTGTGGTGGATGTAAAGCATTTTACCAGATGTCGGCGGCGTTACCTGATACCATTCAGTTCTCCCAAAGTTCGTGTCTGTAGGGTCGTCATTTATCAACAGACCGCTGGCATCATCAGTAATACAGCTGCCGTCATAAACTTTCATCGCTTTTATACTGCGCAGTCTGTCATAGTTAATCGGTTCGCTTTCTTCGCCACCATCATCAGCAATCATAAACACACAGCTTCTTCCAAAATGGCGTGCCCACGCAAGCGCTTCGATTAAAATATCAGTCGCGCCAAGTTTTTCCATTGCCGGTAGGATAAAGTTTTCTTTATCTTCTTCAACCGTATACCCGTTTTTTAATGCAGCTTCAGCCGGCAACGATGAAATTCGGCGCATTAAAGCATTTTTCCAGAAATGCCTTAACATTCCATCGCTTAATGGCGCGCCACTGTAATAAAAATCATTATTTTTAACGTATTGCATAAAACCGTGCTTAATAACGGCATCTACAAAGCCGTCATTACGCACAACTGGTTTATTTCGTCTCTTTCGCATTAGCTTACAAAACCTCCCCAGCCAACGGTTGTGGCCAAAGTATTAAAAGCGTCACTGGACGCATCAACCATATCATCATGGACGCTTTCCGGGAATGCTTCAAGTTCTGAAAAATATCGCTCGTTCCAGTCCCCTGCGAGTACCAAAACGTTCCCAGCTTGCCACTGCGCTGAAAACGGCTCTGCCCTGGTAACTTTGTTGCCGCTTGGCCGTATGGTTGTAACATTAAAGCCTGCAAGGTGCTTAATATAACTGGCAGCCTGTTCTTTGCCAGCTTGTCCTGGGTCTTGCGGCACTGTAATTCTTATATATTTATGCTTTGCACTGTCTATAACTGCAGTGTTTCGCGTCAGGTTGCGCACTTCATGTGCTGTGACCTGCTCTCGTTTTACATCCGCTACAATAAACATACCATTATCAAGTCTGCCCATCAGTACACCAGCGGTAGCGTCAGGGTCAGGATTTGCCGATGACGGTACTGTCGCCGCCAAGTCCCAACTACGTACCCACTCAACAACATTATGCGGAATCGCTTTTACTACTTGCACCTGTGAACGTTTAAAATACGCTCCGGCAGCCGGTCTAATAAGCCAGTTGCCGTTTTCAAGCCTTTCGCGTTCAACATTGCCTAATGCTCGTAATGCGCCTAGATATCCCGGGTCTTTTTCCATCAAAATTTTATTGTCGCTCAATTTGCTTGCAATAAAACTAAAGCTTTTAACTTGTTCTGGAATTATATCGGGAGATTGCCTTACAACTTCATCAGGAGTATTGCCCCAAATAATTTCATCACCCATACGGGTAAAATATCTGATTTTGCCGCTTCGTTCTGGTATAGCATAACCGGTTTCAGGGTCCCAGTACCATTGAATAAATTTTGCTACCCAACTATCGGCATCTGGGTTTGTTGTGCCACGAATATATGGCCGTACACCGCAAGTAGAACGGTTACGCGATAACATATACCAAAATTGGTCTGCAGTAAAGTGGGTAATTTCATCCCAACACAAAAGCGGCACTTGGCTACCTTGCCAAGCATATTTGTCGCGTTCTAACTGCAAATGTGCAAAAGTTATTTTTGCTCCAGATGGAAACTTGATTAAAGGCCGTGGATTTTCTATTGGTACACCACCAAGGGGAATATACATTTCTTTAGCAGTATCCCAAAGACCACCTTCGTTTTTTATTTGATTACTATTTCGTCGGAATATTGTTGCGCCAAAGTGCGGATTACTTATATGGCGTAAACATTCTAAAAGTAATGCATAGGTTTTGCCTAACCCCCGCCAGCAGACTAAGAGCCGCCATAGAATACTATGTCAGCTGGCGAAGCAAGAAACTGTTCCTGCGGCCCAGGCTGCGGTCTAAGTTCAATTGTTGGCATTGGCATCACCTCCGCTTCCATTTCCACCATAACTATCATTTCTGCCATTATCGGGCAAATATACAATAACCTGCGGCAAGCCTTCTCCATCTTTATCTTCCGGAATTTTAGTAGCAGCAAGTTTGCGCTCTAACTCTAGTTTTGCTTGGTCAACTGATTTTTTGTGTTTTTCCATTGAGCTTAAACCGATGTAGTCATACAGCATTCTTAATGCCTGCATACGGTCAGACATTTTTACCTTTATGCCGAACTTATCGTTGCCAATGGATTCTATCAAAGTACCGTCTATTTCATCGGCACTTTTCATTGTAATTTCTCGGCCATTTGGGCTGATGTGTACAACATGGTTTATATCGGCAAACGCAATGCGTTGTAAGCGTTCTATAAGGTCACCTTCGTTTGCGAACAGCAGTTCCATTCGCAAAGCTTGTAATCGTTTTATTTCAGCTTTAATTGCAGGCTTTTTCATTAGCTTACAAGCCCCTACTCTCGCCGAGCCGTCTGTGTTGACAGGAAAACCAGCTTGTATATAAGCTTGTTTACCATTAAAGCATTCTACATAATACAAACAAAAAAGTTTTTCACGGTCATCCAACTCCTCGTTTTTATCAACTTCATTGATTAAGGCCTTTACTACTTTTTTGCTCTTTGGAGTACTACGTTTATCCTTTATTTTTGAATGGAGTACTCCATTCATCTGGTCATCCCATTTATCTTTGCATTTCCAACCGGAAACGCTTTTTTCCGGTACGTTCAATTGCCTTGCGATTTCCCGGAGTGGCATCAGGCCTTTACTGTTTTTATAAAGTTCATACGCCTGATCACGTTCAGGACTTCTCGCTTTTGGCATTGACCGCCACCTTCCTCGTTTATGTATTAAAAAAGCACCTAAGTAAAACTACTTAAGTGCTTTAGTTATTAAAATTTTGTTTAAGTGTTTGTTATTCTAATGTAGGATAAGTAGGCATTTTTACTCTAGCAATGCTGTTTGCGTAGTAACCAGCTTTCCATAAGATGTCTCCAATTACTTTCCAAGCAGCTTCCAGTTCGCTCTTTTTACGTCCGCATTCCATTTCATCAATCATTACTTGCGCCGCTTTTGTAATGCCTTTTACTTCTTCCATTCTCTGCATATATTCTACGCATTCATACGGACGAACATATTCAGGCGCATTCAGCGGCAAAGATTGCTGTACTGGTGCAATTTTGGCTGCTTGCTGTTTTTCTTTTAACTGCTTTTCCATTTCGTTGAAAGCGTTGATGTAAGCCACCTTTATTTGCATTGCTTTTTCTCCACTAAATCCCATAACCAAAAGCATAAAGCCATCTTTTGTTATGAGATATTCGCAGCATTTTTTACCGCTATCATCCTTGTAGTAGCGTTCCCGAAACCACTGAACGCAATTTTGCGCTGAGTTAATTACTCGGCGCACAGCTCGCAATGTATCACTATGCCTCTTTTTAAAAGCTTCAGCAACCTGCCTACTTGATACAACAACTTGGTTGTTACGAATCATAACCAACTCACTCACGGCGAACACCTCCTTTGGTGCTCGCTACTGCAAACAAAGTTAAACGGCACACGCCGCGCACGCATTTCTGCGGTAAGACTTTTTTGGTCTGCACTCTGTTCTTCATTGTCGTTCTCCTTTCACTTGAAAGAAGTTCGGCTTTCGTGTTACAATATTCCACGGAAGCTTTGCTTCTGCAAAATACACTCGCTGTAACTTTCCACGGTCAGGCGGGTGTATTTTTATTTATCGGAGTCCAAAACCAACTCAATGCCTTTGCGTATAACTTCGGTACGCGAAACATTATGCTTTAAAGCATATTCGATAAGTTTTTTATTCATTTCATTATCAATACGCACCTTAATATCAATACACTTTGGATTATCCGATTTCGGTCTCCCCGTTTTCGGACTCAAAATATCACCTCACTTTTTGTGTTCCGATAAGTAAATTTTAAATTATGGAACGCAAAAAGTCAAGTAAAAAATAACGGCTCGTGAGAGCCGTTTAATTGTCTTTTTTGCTCTTTAAAAATTTTTCTACTTCATGTAGTTCCAACATATCAGTTATAATACTTTTTCTAATTTCGCTAATCACTTTATAAAATTCATTAAACCATAGACTGCAATGTACTATGTCATGCATTCTAACATATTGGAATAAGTCTCCAGCATGTATTGTGTTAAGCTCAGACTGATACACAATATCACGAGGTCTTTCTTCTGATGATATAACTTCTCTATCTTGTAAAACTATATAATAATTATCTAAATTATTTTCTTTAGAAAAAACTTTAATTCCATTAGTAAACATTATAGGACGTGTAGTTTGATAAAAACAATTTACCATATCCATATTTAGTAAATTCACTAAATTCTCTATTTTTTTTGAGTACCAAGTATTATACCTACAAATTTTTATACTTTTATTAGCAGCTTCTTGAAAATCCATACGTTTTTCACAAAAAGTATAATAATGAAACTTTA
>OHDG01000414.1_pt1 | contig 29182 bp, 19 predicted proteins | sample 1566961 | NCBI WGS metagenome assembly OHDG01 (sample SAMEA3879539, study PRJEB24766) | human gut metagenome | biome: human-associated habitat; feature: feces | place: USA | collected 1985/1987
CTTACCCTCCGAAGTCGGGAAGCCTCTCAAACCTGCGGTGCTGTGCCTCAAAGCGGCGGCTTATGCCGTCAATCCGCTAAATCCAAAGTAATATGAGTGAAAAAAGAAGAAACAAAGGCGGGAGAAATCCCAAACTCGATCCGGCGGTGTTCAGATACACCGTCCGTTTCAGCGAGGAGGAACACAACCGTTTCCTCTCCATGTTCGAGAAGTCAGGCGTAAACGCCAAGTCGGTTTTCCTGAAAGCGCACTTCTTCGGGCAGCCGTTCAAGGTGCTGAAAGTGGACAAGACGCTGGTGGATTACTACACCAAACTGTCCGATTTTCATGCGCAGTTCCGCGCGATAGGCACGAACTACAACCAAGTAGTGAAGGAACTGAGGCTGCATTTTTCCGAGAAAAAGGCGATGGCGTTGCTTTACAAGTTGGAGCAACAGACCGTCGAACTCGTAAAACTGAGCCGTAAGATTGTGGAACTTTCAAGGGAGATGCAGGAAAAATGGTCACAAAAATCAGTGTAGGAAACTCGTTGTATGGCGCACTTGCCTACAACGGGGAGAAGATCAACGAGGCGAAAGGGCGGCTTCTGACAACCAACCGCATCTACAATGACGGTACGGGAACGATGGACATCCACCGGGCTATGGAGGACTTTCTCGCTCTGATGCCCGTGCGGTCGAAGGTGGAGAAACCGGTGGTGCATATCTCGCTCAATCCGCATCCCGACGATATTTTGACGGACACGGAGCTTCAGAACATCGCACGGGAGTATCTGGAGAAGATGGGCTTCGGCAACCAGCCGTATCTCGTTTTCAAGCATGAGGACATCGACCGCCACCATCTGCATATCGTGACGGTCAGGGTGGACGAGAACGGCAGGAGCATAGACACCCGGAACAATTTTTACCGGAGCAAGCAGATAACACGCGAACTGGAACGGAAGTACGGGCTGCATGACGCGGAACGCAAGAATCGCCGTCTTGACACGCCGCTGCGCAAGGTGGACGCCTCTGCGGGCGACGTGAAGAAGCAGGTGGGGAATATCGTTAAGGCTTTGAACGGGCAATACCGTTTCCAAACGATGGGAGAATACCGTGCCCTCCTTTCCTTATATAATATGACAGTGGAGGAAGCACATGGCAATGTGCGCAGACGTGAGTATCACGGGCTGGTCTATTCCGTCACGGACGACAAGGGCAACAAGGTCGGCAATCCTTTCAAGTCCTCGCTGTTCGGGAAGTCCGTCGGCTATGAAGCCGTACAGAAGAAGTTTGCCCGTTCCAAGCAGGAGTTTAAGGAGAGGAAACTTGCCGACATGACGAAACGCACCGTCCTTTCCGTGCTGGAAGGCACGTATGACAAGGAGAAGTTTGTAGCCACCCTCAAAGGAAAGGGCATCGACACCGTACTACGCTACACGGAGGAAGGGCGCATCTACGGAGCCACGTTCATCGACCACCGTACGGGCTGCGTGCTGAACGGCTCACGCATGGGCAAGGAACTTTCCGCCAACGCCTTGCAGGAACACTTCACGCAGCCTTACGCTGGACAGCCGTCGATTCCGCTTTCCGTTATGGTGGAGGGACAAGAGGACAAACAAGGATATTCCGGAGGGGAATACGAGAACCATTCGGGTGGTATGAACCTGTTTGCCCCCGAAGGTCCGGCAGTGGACGCCGAGGAGGAAGCCTTCATCCGGGCGATGCAGCGCAAGAAGAAAAAGAAGAAGCGCAAGGGCTTGGGAATGTAATCGAAAATATCAACAATCAAAAAAATCAATGTATGTCACAACAAGAAGACGATTTGAGGGCGTTGGCGAAAATCATGGATTTTCTGCGTGCCGTGAGTATTATTTTAGTGGTCATGAACGTGTACTGGTTCTGTTATGAAGCCATACGGCTCTGGGGTGTGGACATCGGTGTGGTGGACAGGATACTGATGAACTTCAACCGCACGGCGGGGCTGTTCCGTTCCATCCTCTACACGAAACTATTTGCCGTCCTCCTGCTTGCCCTGTCCTGTCTGGGGACAAAGGGCGTGAAGGGCGAGAAAATCACGTGGGGGAAAATCTGGGCGGTCCTTGCCGTGGGCTTCGTGCTGTTCTTCCTCAACTGGTGGATACTGGCCCTGCCATTGCCGGTGGAGGCGGTGACGGGACTGTATATCCTGACCGTTGGCGCGGGCTATGTATTCCTGCTGATGGGCGGTCTGTGGTTGAGCCGCCTGTTGAAGCACAACCTCATGGATGATGTGTTCAACAACGAGAACGAGAGCTTCATGCAGGAAACAAGGCTTATCGAAAGCGAGTATTCGGTCAATCTTCCGACACGGTTCTACTACAAAAAGCGTTGGAACAACGGATGGATCAATGTGGTGAATCCTTTTCGTGCCTCCATCGTGTTGGGTACGCCGGGTAGTGGAAAGTCATACGCGGTGGTAAACAGTTTCATCAAGCAGCAGATTGAAAAGGGCTTTTCGATGTATGTATATGACTTCAAATTCAGCGACTTATCTACAATCGCCTACAACCATCTGCTGAACCACCCGGAGGGTTACAAGGTGAAGCCGAAGTTTTATGTGATAAACTTCGACGACCCGCGACGCTCGCACCGCTGTAATCCCATCCACCCGGATTTCATGGAGGATATTACGGATGCCTACGAGAGTGCCTATACGATAATGCTCAACCTCAATAAAACATGGGTGCAGAAGCAGGGCGACTTCTTTGTGGAATCACCTATTATTTTGTTTGCCAGCATTATATGGTATCTCAAAATCTATCAAGGCGGCAAATACTGCACGTTCCCCCATGCGATTGAGTTCCTGAACCGCCGCTATGAGGATATTTTCCCGATACTGACCTCTTACCCGGAATTGGAAAACTATCTTTCTCCGTTCATGGACGCATGGCTCGGAGGGGCTGCGGAGCAGTTGATGGGGCAGATAGCAAGCGCGAAAATCCCTTTGTCAAGGATGATTTCCCCGCAGCTCTATTGGGTGATGTCGGACAGCGAGTTCACGCTGGACATCAACAATCCCGAAGAACCGAAAATACTCTGTGTGGGCAACAATCCCGACCGTCAGAATATCTACGGGGCCGCTCTCGGTCTGTATAACTCCCGTATCGTGAAACTCATCAACAAGAAAGGGATGCTGAAGTCGTCGGTCATCATCGACGAGCTGCCCACGATTTATTTCAAGGGGTTGGACAACCTTATCGCCACCGCGCGAAGCAACAAGGTTGCCGTGTGTCTGGGCTTTCAGGATTTCAGCCAGTTGGTGCGCGACTACGGTGATAAAGAAGCGAAGGTCGTGATGAACACCGTCGGCAATATCTTTTCCGGTCAGGTGGTGGGTGAAACCGCCAAGACGCTTTCCGAACGCTTCGGTAAGGTGTTGCAGAAACGGCAGTCCATTTCCATCAACCGGCAGGATGTTTCCACCTCCATCAACACGCAGATGGATTCACTCATCCCGCCGAGCAAGATTTCCGGCTTGACGCAGGGTATGTTTGTCGGTTCGGTATCCGACAACTTCAACGAGCGTATCGAGCAGAAGATTTTCCATTGCGAGATTGTCGTGGATGCCGAGAAGGTGAAGCGCGAGGAGAAAGCCTACAAGAAAATCCCCGTCATTACCGACTTTACGGACGGGGACGGCAACGACCGCATGAAGGAAACGGTTCAGGCGAATTACAGGCGCATCAAGGAGGAAGTGAAGCAGATTGTTCAAGAGGAACTGGAACGTATCGCAAATGATGAAAACTTGAAACACCTGTTGCAGCAGAAATAACAGATTCCTTTATATATGAAAAAGGGGATGTGTCAAAACACCCAAAATATGAAAATTACCCCTGTCACAGATATCTGTAGCAAGGGTAATTTTGTTAAAAAGAGAGTTTTGACGCCCTCTTTTTATTCTCAGATTTGAGATGCTTGTTGATGGTGGTAATGGCAAGCGTCAGCAAATAATTTTTCAGCTCTGTATCGTCTTTAAGCAGTATGCTGTATTCTTCGGCAAACATTCTCAACAGTCTGGTTCTGAGTTTCGACATTTCTTCACCGAAAGGTATCTGTCGGTTTTCTTGCCAATACTCAATCACTACGGAAGATACCAGCCACTTGAACTCGGATTTCATCTCTTTGCCGAGTTTCTTGAAGCGGATTTGTTCGCTAATTGGCGGCTCGTTGTATGGCATTATGTCTGCCGGGTCATAAACGGATATACTGCCGATACCATAATCCATGATTATCGGTAAATCAGTTTTTACATCATTCTTATGTTTCTTCTTTTTAGCCATACCCGTTATTGTTGCAGGAAACCTTTACCTTTATCAGTAAGATAGTATTTCTGTTGCGGACTCTTGGAGCCTATGGGATAAAGTGAAAGGACCAAACCGGAATTTATTGCCGGATGGATATAGTTCTTTAAGAAATTCCTTTTATCTTTCATTCCCGTTTTCTCCATGATTTCTTTAGCAGAGAGAGTGTTGTTCCCAATAGCAGACAACAGTTTTCCTAACTGTGGGGTTACTGTGGGGTTACTATAGGGTTGCTGTGGGGTTGCTGTGGGGTCTTGTCCTACTGTAGTTCTTGTATAATGAAACACAATCCATACAGCATTGCCGTCGGTATGAAACTCCGGATCCGGAATACCGACACGGCGACATTCGTTTACCATAAGGGCTATGCCACGTCCCCAACTCTCCAATACTGCACTTTTGTACAGCACATTGGCTACTATCAGATTTTGTGGTTCGGAATTGTGGCCACCCAACAGTTTCTCAATGGTAATATCAGGCGGAAATGTTCCGCTGTTTTCAATCTCCACGCGGTCATCATAGATAGCAATCCCGACTGAACTGCCGGGGCGATGGTAAACACGATGTGCAAAAGCATTTATGCAACATTCTCTCAATGCCTTATATGGCACATTCAGTTCCTCTTCTCTGTACAAACCTTCAATTTTACCGGAAAGGGACAAATGCTTGAAGAAAAATGCCATTGCAGCATCCAGCAAGTTGAATATATTGCCTGTCACACGCTGATTATCTAAAAATTCATCTTTTGTCGTTCCTTTGAACCGGGCTAAACGGAGCAGACATTGGGGATAATGGTAGAAGTTTCGTCCGAATAGGACAACGGAAGCATTGTTCAGCTTTCCATCATTCAACAAGTCAAATTTTTCAAGGATGGTTCGGACATCCTCCTGCATAGAACCTTCCGGCAAACGTCCGCCTCTGATTCCTCCACGTACTGCGCCCAAGATTGCCGTTTCGTCAAGGTCGGATATTTTCAAGCTGGGATTTTGCATGGAATCCCAAGCATAGGTTCCGCCTCGCTGCATAACCAACAGGTTGTATATACCCTGCGGCATGGCAGATGTAACGCTCTCTATCCGTTGATAAGCCCTCCCCTTATAGGTGAACGGGCGCATATATCGTTGTTCTTCCGCTGATAAAGCTATAACACTTTTGTTCGTTCCCGGAATGTCTGTATAGGATATATCAATGGTCGCAAACGGCTCGATTCGTCTGATGGTTTCCGCAATATCGCGCTTCGTCTTGTCGCTCACTTCCTGACCGATAATCTTTCCCTTGTCGGTTACACCGAACAGCACCGTGCCGCCCGTACCGTTCAGGAAGGCACAAAGAGTTTCAATTCCACGCTCCAACTGCCCGGTAGTTTCTTTGAACTCAACTGTCCCGCCTTCGGCTCCGGCAATCAGTCCATTCAATATTTCGAGGTTATCTATTTTCATCCGTCATTGATTAATACTTGCAAAGTTAATGATTTTAATCGGCTTTCCGGCAGATAATAGAGTGATTGTAAATGAAGAAGGATAAGAAACCGTATAATCCGGCCGCTTATCCTTTGTTTGGCATTCGTTTATCTCCTCATCCGCTCCAATTCATCGTCATGTCGCATCTTCGCGTTCAGTTTGTCCTGCATCTTTTCAAGGAAGTAGGTGCGACTGTCGCTTTTCCTGCGTTTGATGTCCGTATAGAAGCGGTAGCAGTCTTTGGACTCCACACCGAAAAAGGAATAGAGGACAGGGGCAAGCTCTTTCAGCGAAGCCTTGCCGCCATTGATGCAGCCGGTGGCGTAGAGGGCATAGATTAGTTCTACCAACTCGACGGCATTACCGGTCCATTGCAGGGCTGGGACTGTGGCTTTGGTTTCGGATGTGGATGTTAGTGGTGGCACGGAGGTAATTGCAGAAGCGGATACCATCTTCTGCATCTTTCGGATGAATGATAACGCCTTGCGGATATACACAGTGACGACATTCTCCTCCGATGCCGACAAGTTCTGCGGATGGTGCTGTAATTCGATTTCGGCAAAAGCCAACGCCACAATAATATGCTTGGCATCATTGCCGCCGTAGCACAGGTTTATTACTTCCTGCACGAATCCGCCGTATGCCGTTTCCGTGCTACCGTTGTCTTTTCCGTTTATCAGGGCGAAAAACTGTGTTTCCGCCAATATGAGATGGTTCATTATCTTTTCTGTTTTGAGGGTTTACACTTGTTTATCAGTGTGCGCACACTGATATATGGGCAAATCATAGCCCTAAACACGAGAAAAGATTGTGAGAAAATTGTACTACATTGTTTTTCAGAAAGATAAAATTCAAAAATAATTTTATCCTTGATTGCATCCCTTGTGAAATGTGTTCAGATTCTGAACATGTGTTCACTTTCTGAGCACGGAAATCCCGCCAAGATGTTCATAATCTGAACATTTTATGCCCGTGGCTCTTTATGATAGGTAAGCCGGATTACTCCGTCCCTATAAGTTTTGTTCTCCATAAGCCGCCAGTCATTCATAGGTAGTGCTGACTTGAAAAAATGCGCTCCGTTTCCGTCGATGGTTGGAACAACGTATAGTATGATTTCATCTATCACGTTCATCCGTAACAGTCCGTTGGCATATTCGGTATTCCCGGCAGTTACTTCCAACAAATGGCAAATGCTTCCACCTTCCTCCCTCCATTCTTGAAGCACGGATACCGAATAGTCGGATGTCAGCTTATACAGGGCATTGGCACGTATTTCATCCATACCGTAATCTTCGGTTTGAAGCAACCGCTTCCGGGGATGCAGTTTCATCGGACAGCCATCTATTGAGATAACGGCAAGTAATTGTATTTTCGCCATAACGTATTTCCTTTCCTTTTTGGCGAGGCAAAAAAGTAGCGTGCAATTCACACTACTTTCAAGCGATGGCTCTGGTAAAGCCTTTACGGAGAGTACGTGAATGCACGCTATGCGTAAGCATAGCATAAGCATCACGCAATCGTCTCCGTAGTTTCAATTTACCAGATTTTCGCTCGAAACGCCTTGCGGTCTTATGTCTATATCATCGGCGAAAAGTTACCCAATCGCCTGCTATTTTCTGAAATACAATTGCAAAGTTAATCAATTATTGCCATTTACAGCCATACTCCGGTCAGTTTTCTTCATTCAATCCATATTCTACCAATTTATTATACAGCGTTGTCCTGCCGATACCCAGTATCTTTGCAGCCATTTTCTTGTTACCGGCTGCTTGTTTCAAAGCACGCAGGATACGTCCTCTTTCTTCATCCCCGCTCTTCAATGTAAAACAAGCGGAAGTAGCGGACGGTTCATTGTCAAGTTCCAAATCGGCTTCGGTTATCATATCGCCTTCTGATTGCAGGACTGCCGTCTGTATCTTCTGTTTCAACTCGCGCACGTTGCCCGGCCACGCATGGGCGAGCAGGGCATTACGGGCAGATGCGGCAAAACCTTTTACTTCACGTTCCAACTCACGGTTTGCCATTTCACGGAAGAACTCGGCCAATGGCATGATGTCTTCCGGGCAGTCGCGCAAGGGCGGCATGGTTATCACATACTCCTGCAAGCGATAGAGCAAATCCTGCCGGAACCGCTTTTCCGTTACGGCTTTCTGCAAATCCTCGTTGGTTGCAGCCACTATCCTCACGTTGGCTGTTTTGTCCTCCTTTGCTCCGACGGGACGGTAACGGCGTTCCTGTATGGCGCGGAGCAGCATCTGTTGCATCTCCATTGTTAGGTTGCCCACTTCGTCAAGGAACAGCGTGCCGCCATCCGCTTCCAGAAAATACCCCGTCTTGTTTGCTTCGGCACCCGTAAACGCGCCCTTGACGTGTCCGAAGAAGGCGGATTGTATCAATGACGGGGACAAGGCTCCGCAGTCCACTGCCACAAAAGGTTTATCGGCAAGTTTGCTTTGTTGGTGTATATGTTGTGCGATATGTTCCTTGCCCGTACCGTTCTCGCCCAGTATCAGCACGCTCATCCGGGTGGTGGCTACAAGGCGCACACGTTTCTTGATTTTCTGATAGGCTTCGCCCTGCCGGACGAATATCGGAATGTTCCATTGTAGTCGCTTTTCATGTTCTTTTTGCAGGGTGCGGATAAGCGGTATCAGTTTATCCTCCAACAACTGTTTCTGTATGTAATCCTTTGAGCCGAGCTTCATACTTTCCACTGCCGTATGCACCTCCCCGTAATTGGTCATAACGATAAACACCTGTTGTTTGTCGTTGGCACGCATCCACCGTAACAACTCTATGCTTTCACCGTCGGGGAGGCGTAGGTCGGCAACGACAATATCATCCACCTCTGACTTTACCAATAGTTTCTTGGCAGTGGCAAGATTATATGCCGACATAGTATCGAAGCTGTCTTTCTTCAGCAGGTTGCAGACATAATCGTTATAGACGGGGTTGTCCTCAATCACAAATACTTTCATCCGACAACCTCCTTTCCTTTTGCGCAAGTTCTATGATAACTGTTCCCATACGAAGCATGGCATCCACGCATTTCCGCAATTCCATTTCGGAACATTCAGATTCTTGATGCAGCAGTTCATACAGGTTCCACAAGGGTTTGTCAGCACGGATAACAGCCCATGAACTTCGCTGACGGTGTATCCATTCGTCCAACGCCTTGCGGTCATTCCTCTCCATGATTTCCCGGACAGCCTGCATATCCTTTTCTGTTTCGGTTATCAAACGGTCGAGCATCGCCCGTTTGTCACCATATGCAAGCAGAGAGGACAAGTCGGGAAGTTCATCCTTGTCCGTACTTGTCAAAAGGCATTTGTCTGATACAGCAACCAGTTCGGAAATGGAAAATGGCTTGAACAGGCAGGCGGTAAATCCATTTTCCAACAGCTCCTCTTCGCTGCAACTGCCGGAGGCGGTCGCCACGACAATGGGAATCTCTTTCGAGTTGCTGACACTTGACGAGCGTAACAACTCCAACACCTCATAGCCGTTAATCTCCGGCATCTTCATATCGGTTATCATGAGGTCGTATGTGTGCTGCCGCATGGCTTCCATTGCATCGCCAATAGTGGTGAACGTGTCGCAATGCACACCTATACCAGCATACATTTCCTTTGTCATGGATAATACCATCGGATTGTCGTCCAATACGATGACAGAATAAGGTCTTTCTATATGAGCCAGACTTTCTGCGGCTGTCTGTTCTTCAATACCAATATCGGCAGTGTTCATTGGCAACTCCACAGTAAAACGACTGCCTTCTCCTTTTTCGCTTTCCAAGCGTATAGTGCCGCCAAGCATCCCGACTATCTGTTTCACAATGCTTAACCCCAATCCGAAACCGTCTTGCGTGGCGGCGTTGGAAAGCCGCTCGAACGCTCCGAACACTCGCTGTTGTTCTTCCGCACTCATGCCGGTTCCGGTGTCCTCTACTACAAGGGTCAGCCTATTGCCGTCATAGCTTATGACAAGTGAAACGCTTCCGGCATTCGTGAACTTGACGGCATTGCCCAGCAGGTTGTCGCATATCTGTATGATGCGCTCCTTGTCGCCATTCAGGATAATACCCTCCGGGCACTCGATGGTAAGTTTAAGATCTTTTGCTTCTGCTTGTTGCGTAAACTCCGTTTGCAACAGCTCCGCGATGTTTTCCAAACGAAACGGACGGACATTCGCCTGTTCCTTGCCGCTGTCCAAGCGGAAGAAGTCAAGCAGGGAGTTGAGCATGTCGGTCATTCTCTTGGAGGCTTGCAGGATATTGTCCGCATAACCGCTTATCTTTTCTTCTTCGTTGTCCTGCATCAGTTCCGCATATCCATGTATGGCAGTCAGTGGTGTGCGTAGCTCGTGGGTGATGGTGTGCATCGCTTTCTTGCGTGAGGCTATCAACGATTCGTTTTGTTTTACGGACTTTTGCAGTTGCCCGATTAAATCTGTTGTCTTACGTTTGTACTGCTTGATGCGGGTGGCATAGCGGTGAATGATGATGTATGAAATAATGAGCAACAGCAGCATGACACCCGTTATGATACCTACCTGCAAGAACGACTTTTCACGCATAGCGGATATTTCCGCCTCACGTTCCTGCAAGTCAGCCTGCACCTTGTGGTCCATCTGCTGGATAAGGGTTTGCAGTTGGCGGTTCAGTTCCGCATTGCGGCTGGCAAGGCTGTCGGCATATTCCGACAGACGATGGCTTTGGGCACGTTGTTGCGCTATCATATCACGGTTCAGTGTGTAGAGCATCGTGGTGGTCGTCGTCGGAGGTGCTTCCTGTTTCTTGCCGAACAACCCGAGAAAACCTTTCCTCCTCTGTTTCTTCGGCTCTTCCTGCCTGCTCGTTTGCACTATCACCGGCACCTGCTTGGCTATCCGGCGGTTGATGTCCGCCTGTTGTTCCAGAGCCTCCATGATGGCGCACAGCCGCTTTTCCTTGTCCTCCAGCAAGTGGCGCACGCTGTCTATGCGCACCGATTCGTAATGGCTCTTGAAGCGGCAAAGCATACTATCCACCGTCATCCGTTGCCGCCGGTATGCCGCCACATCCTTATCGTCCCATTCCAGCACCGACTCGCCCAAAAGAGACAACTCCACCACACCCACATACGCATCGTGTGTTTCCTTGCGGAAGCGGTTGATTTCACGGTTCTCCCGTTCCAGCAACTCCAAGTCGCGCCATTCTCCGAGCCACGTGCAGATGATGCCGCCCACCAGCAGGACTATCAACAGATAGCCTGCGGCAAGCATCTTGCGGAAATGCTTGGTAGTGGTAACGAATTGTTCGCTCATTTGCTGTTTGTGTAAATACCGTTATTTAAAATACGCATATAGGTCGTGGAACTTCGCAGGTTCATGGATGAGAATGGCGGCCATGCTGCCTATGACCGCCACCAGAATTATATATCCGAATAGAATTCTACTCCTCAATGAAACAACCATTCTTCCCTTATTTACAATTGTTATAATTATTAAGGCATCTGACCACCGGCGATAGGTGGAATTTCTGTTAGTATGGGATTTCTCGGGATTGAGTTAAAAATTCTTTGGCCACGTATGGCTTGACTTGGAGGAGCGTTTTCATTTACATCAAGCCGATAACATCTATCGTTAAATGTTATAATTCCCCAAATACCAATGGTTCCTGGGATTCTCGCCAATCCTTCAGTAGGTTTAAAAAGAACAACATTATCTATTATTAGATTTTTAACCGCCCGATTCCATGATGTTTTAATACTATTGTTAGGCGTTGGAATATGAGCAACATACCTAATGCCATTGTGCCTAAAACTGGCCATATAACACCCCGAAAAACCTGAACTTAAAGTATCTATGCCATTTGAAGCAACGACTGCTATTCTATCCGCAATATATATGACACAGGCGTAGTCTAATCTAAGAAAACGATAGTTACGGGTATATCCTTTTATTTGAAATGTCAAATTACTTTGCGTGAAAATCGGAGGGGTCAAACCTACATTATAAATATTTTGATAATGAAACCGTGCAATATTTGTCATTACTGCTTGACTGTTTGGCAATCTTAATGCTTGAATCAAATTCATATATTTACTTACTGTTACTTTCGTTTGTTATAGGCTCGATACATGATGCCATTATATCCATCAGTTTAGACAGACCTTCGGTCTGCGGCTGCTGACTGGCTGTCACATGTATCTGGTATTTTGCCGTTTGGTTGGTCATGCGGGTGTTCTCGCGGGCGGTCGTGACTTTGCCGCTGATTTCCGCATTTATAAACCAATGTTTTGCAGAAGCTTTTGCCTCTACTTCTGCGTTGGTAGTGCTTTTTACGTTTGATGTATCGGTAACCTCCATCTGGAAATCGACATCCACGCGATCTATGAGCAGGGAAGGAATAGGCACCAATCCTATAAACGGAGCCTTGACACTTTGTGACATTGTTGTCATTTTTCCATCCTGCTGTATCGGTCTTTCGACATCGAATTCCAATATACGCGCTTTATTGCCGCTTTTACCATCAAATGCAATTTGCTGGTAGAAATTCCATGCTGTCGCTGCCAATTCCTGTTGTGCTTCGGCTGCTGCAATAAGTGGAGCTGCAATAAGTTCCCGCATGGGAAGCCCCTTGAATTTGTCAGTCACGTTTGAATCTGCTTTAAGAACTGGAGAAGTTTCTCTGTTTTGAGTCTCTTCCAATGCAGCGGAGATAATTTCTTTCGCCTGTCCGCTTACATTTTCATTCAAGTTTTCCGCATTTTCTTGTTGCCCTTGGTTCTTTATTTCTTCTGCCATAACATTTGAATTTTAAAATTGTTAGATATTTTTTACAAAATCGTCAATGATTCGGGAAATACTCTCCGGAGTCTCCTGAACTTTAAAATTGACGCAAACCTCCATGATATCATCTGTATCTGGTTTTATGTTGCTCATCTGCATCTGGAGATTGGCTCTGTGCGGACTGGATAACAGCAAGTTGTTTTCCGGAATCTGTGATTCCACGCTTCCGACCTTCGCCTTGAACTTTATCTGCACATTATCCATTGCAAGATAATGATGGGATATCAAGGCTATAAGTGGAATATCAATAGTCTTGTCTCCAACCATGATTTTTTTTGATTGGAACGTATTTGCGTTATTTGCATTTGTTCCTTCAAAAAGTCTGGTCAGATTTTGTATCTGATGATTCTGTAATGTATCTTGTGCACTGTTTACGGCGTACTGCAAACCATTCATAATATCAGAGAATGAATTGGTTTGAACACTGTCCGGCTCATCGTCATTATTTTTCTTGCCTCTGTGAAAAAGTCCCATGTTTTTAATTTAAATACTTGATTTGTTGTCTTTAATGAGCACCAATCTTGACAATGTCCGGCTTACAGCTTCCATATTTACACTGGAGACTATATTATTATTGACAATGCCTTGATGCCAAAACCAATATGGTGGATTCTCCGTGTGTTCCATCACGTCCTCCTTTCTTTATTGGGGTTATACTTCGGTTCTTTCCGTTGCGGGCGGAACTTTTTCCGCCCGACGGTTTACTGCTTCCTCAAGGTGGGCAATGCTCCGTTAAGTTCGTAACGCCACTTTGAGCCTGCGTTCTGCAAGGCGGTGTTCATGGCATCAACGGCTTTCTGCCAGGTAACGCCAGTGCCGTCCACCTTCGTGGCTTTGGTGCTTTCCCTATTGTAGCCGATACCTTGTTCATGATTGTTCTTCCAATAGCAGGCGGTCACGGTGGTGTAGCTATCTCCAAACAAGCCGCCGATATGCACATTGCCGGTGCTGCTACCCGTACTGGTTACGTTGCCCGTGGCATAGCAGGCAAGGAGGCTGCTTCCTGCGTTCATTCCCACCAGACTGCCGCCAGCGATATTCTTTTTGGGGTTTATTTCTATGGTCACGTTGCCCGTGGCATAGCAAGCGGTCAGGGTGGCACTCGAATTCGTCTGACCTGCCACGCCGCCGACATCGACCGTTCCCTTCACTGTGGCAGAGGAACTGCATCCGGTGATGGAACCGCCTATTTGAGCACCCACCACACCGCCGACATACACCGTGCCGCTGACGCTGCCCGACACCGAGCAGTTTTCAATGGTGCCCCAGCTATATCCTACCACGCCGCCAATACTGCCGCCATATATTTGATTGCTTGTTATCTGTACGCCCTCCATCACCACGTTCTTCACCGTACCAGCTCTATTGAGCCAGCCGAACAGACCCGCAAATTCGTCATTTGTCGTAAAGGTCAGCCCCGTAATGGTATGGCCGCCACCGTCGAAGGTGCCTTTGTATGAGTTGTCGTAGTCTGTGCCTATCGGTGTCCAGTCTTTGCCTGTGAGGTCAATGTCTGTGTCGAGGGTAATGTTTATGTCGGTCTTACCTCCGTTCACTAATTCGGCTATATTCATCAGACCATCGGCGGAGGTCACGGTGTAGCTGCCGTCGTCCTCTATTATATAGCCTCTTGCCGCAGCGAGGGAGACGGTGTAGGTATATTCACCGCCCGCCTGCCAGTCGGTAGCATTCTTCATCTTATAAACGAAGGTCTTGCCGTTAGTGAAGGTGCAGGTAATAAAGGTCGTGCCAGCTGCCACACTTTGCGGGGCTACGATGGCGGTGTAGGTGTTGCTGCCCTTGTCATACGGGGTGATTTCGGCAGGGTTGTCGCCTTCGGTGGAGAGGCCCGTCAGTCGCACGGATGCCAGCCCCTCGGTGTAGTCCGTCAGAACGATGGTCACTCGCGCCGTGCGGTGGGTGAAGCGAAGCGTGGGGTTACCGTAGGTCACCGTCTGCCCGTCGGCTACGATGAGGTCGCTGCCCTCAAAGTCTTTCTGGGTACTTTGGTTGGCTTTTACCTTTACCGCAGGTGGGGTTGTCTCGCCAGCGGTGTAGGGCCACCACGCTGTGACGGTGATGTCGTTGTGGTTGGTCCAGTAGTACGGGTCGGTGGAGGTCAGCGTGGCGCTGGTGGGGTCGGCGGTGGAGGGCGTCACGTCGTATGCCTTCACCGTACCGTCCATCAGGACTGCCACGCTCTGCACACCCTCCCAGTCGCCGTCCACGGTGGAACGGGTATTGGCGATGGCTGTCGCAGCGGGGTTCAGCCCCGTGGCGGTAAAGACGATGGATGTGCCTTCCGCCCCTTCCGGCAGGAAGCCCGCTTCGTCCTGCGTGCAGGCGGCAATGCCGAGCAGCAGGGCTATGGCTGCAGATGTATGGATGATTGTTCGTTTCATGATGCGTGTTGTTTAGGGTTCGTTATTGTTTCTTTTGCAATACGGGCAGACCGTCGGTGCCGAGTACCCACTGGTAGTCGCCAGCGGTGAGGGCGGTGTTCATGCCGTCGACGGCTGTCTGCCATTTCACTGTCGCGCCGTCCACCTTCGTGGCATCTACCTTTTCTCCATGATCACGGAATACTCCTTGCCCGACATTGCCTCCCCAATAACAGGAAGTTATAATTTTGTAGTTATAACGCACTATAGCTCCGGATTCATACTCTTTCAATGTGCCGTCGAACCAGCAAGCGATGATATCGCCATAATTTGATTCGGCTATACCACAAGTTCCACCATATGATGCAGAAATTTTTCCCGTCACAGAGCAGGCAATGATTTGGCCATTATTTTGCTCCACTATTCCAGCTGCTGATCCACTATTGCCATACAGATTCACATCTATGAGTTGTAAGTTCTTTATCACTCCACGTTCATTTAATAACCCAAAAAGTTCAGTAGTCGCTGCTGAAAAGTTTAATCCCGTAATGCGGTGTCCCTGCCCATTAAAGATGCCGGAGTAACCTGGCCATGTGCCTATCCGTGTCCATTCCCTACCCGTCAGGTCGATGTCGGCGGTGAGGGTGCAATTTATTGATTCATCTTTTTGTACGGCTTTGTTCCATGCCAGCAAGCCGTCGGCGTTATAGACCGTGTAACTGCCGTCGTTCTGTATAGAATAACCCAAATCCTCAGCCTCACCGCTCTCGCTACCACCGTCAGCCCAGTCACCGATAGTGCAGCCATCTAATGTCAGGCCAGTGGCGTTCACCTTAACGGTATATTTATAGCGACTGCCTGCTGCCAACACGACGTTGTTCTGCGGACGGAAGTAGAAAGTGCCGCTGCCGAGTTCCACCCTGATGAACGGCTTGCCTGCCACAACGGTCTGCGGAGCGGTCAGTGCCTCGTAGGTGTTGCCGCTTGCGTTGTAGGTCTTGATGGCGGTCGGGTTGCCGTTATCGGCAGACAGGCTTACGAGGCTCACCGTGGCACCGGCGACGCTCGTGAATCCCGTGCCGGGCTTCAGATCGATTGCCACGCGTGCCGTGCGGTGGGTAAATTCAAGTGTCGGGTCGTCAAATTTCACCGTCTGGTTTTCGGCAGAGATGAAGTCGCTGTTCTGGAAGTCAGCCAATTGGCTCTGGTCTTCAGCCACCTTCACGGCAGGCATCTGGGTGATGTCGGCATTATCGAAGGGCCACCATGCCGATACGGTAATCGGGTCGCGGCTGGTCCAGTAGTGCGGGTCGTTCTCACGTGAAAGCGTGGCACTCTTGAAATCGGTAGAAGCCGTTACGGTGTATTCCTTTACCGCATCGCCCGTCTTGAGTGCCACGGAAGTGACGCCCTGCCAGTCGCCGTCCACAGCGGCACGGGTGGAAGGGGCTGCCAGCGGCGTTGCTTCTACGGACAATCCGGTGGCACGGATGACTACGGGGTATTCACCTTCGGGCAGACGGTTATCGTCAGCCAGTTCGTCCTGTGTGCAGGCGGCAAGGCCGAGCAGCAGGGCGGTGGCCGCGGGGATAAATAATCTATGCCTCATAATTCTTCATCCTTAATTATTAATGTCTTACAGGCCAGCATCCACTTCTCCGCCGTTTATATCGTTCCACTTTGCAATGGTGGCTTCGCTGACTTCAAGGATTTTGTTGCGTACCTTGACGGTATAGGTATAGTTGTTGCCCGCCTGCAGTGCGCCTTCGGGCATGGTGAGTGTGGCATGATATTCCTGACCTTTGTAATTCACAACCAACGGCAGGGATGCAACTGTCTGCGGGAAGAGGATGATCGATGACGTGAGATTGCCGTCTGCCAGATTCATGGTCAGTTCTCCGGTCTGTGCCCCGTTGTCTGCGGTGGCAATACCGTCGGCCGTGTTGAACGTACCGGTGAGTAACAATCCGTCCAGCGTGTAACGTTCAGGCTTGACCACGCTGAAATTCACGCCGTCGCCCGCCTCGAAGGTAAGGGTTATCTGGCTCATGCGGTGGTGGAAGGAGTTGTCTTCACCGCCTTTGGCGGTTTTGTCGGTGAAGCTTACTACCGGGTTGTTTTTGTCTCCCGTGGCTCCTGAAGCAAAGAGGAAGTCGATGGCAGGCTGGTTCTGCTGCGCCGTGGCATCGGTCGTGGCTGCGAGGATGCCTCCCACCGCGTTGTACGGATAGTAGGCGCGGAAAGTATGGGTCTTTGTATCTTCGATATAGATAACCTTTCCTTCTGCCTCAAATTTCCCGTTTTTCAGGATGAAAGGCACGTTGCCGTACTGGGAATCGTTGCCGATGTCGGTGATGCCGATACGGTCGCCGGCAGTCCAGGTGGTTCCGCTGGCGCGGGTGGCGGGGGCGATGTCGGCGGTAAACTGGGCGGCCACGGGGTCACCGTTCAGGTTCTCGTTGTCGTTGTTGCAGGCTACCAGTGCGAGGGCGAGCATCGCAAGTGCAAAAAATCTTGTCTTCATTATATTCTGTTATTATATTAGTTAAATTCCATTTCAATAATTGCTGCACCTTAGCAAAATCAAAGCAAGCTTTGCTTCTGCGTTCGGTTTGCTAATTATTTACAAATCGGCATTTACATCATCACCTTTCACTTCTTCCCAGCCGTTGATTTCGACTCCGTCCACTTCCATGCCTTCGGGAGTCTCAACCAGCGTTCCGCCGAGGGTCAGCGATTCGCCCTTTCCGGTGTTGAACCCCTTGAGGGCTTCCGTGATGTCGCTTTTCAGCGTCGTGGGGGTCGGGTTGCCGTCCGCATAGCGGATTTCACCCGTCAGCAGTTGTTCCGTGCCGGTCACACCCAGCAACCGCACCGTGGCTTTCCACTTGCCGGCATCGTCACCTTCGGTTATCTTGGTGAAGGGCAGCACGACGTTTGAAGCGGCTCCGTAGGTATCGGTAGCGAAATCGAGAGTTCTGGCTGCACCCGTCAGATGGGCAACAATCTCCGTGATGCGTCCGGCGGCATCCCCCGTCGGTTTGATGATAAGCGTCAGTTCGCGTACCTGCTGCTTCATTGCGGCGGTCAGCGGATAGTCCTTGTCTTTCTCGATGCTCACCTGTTTCGTATAGGTGAAGAACCATCCCGGGGCATTGTTCACAAAGGCATCCGTTCCTGCCCGGTTTCCCGTGGCTGCGGCAATGGTGGCGGTGGTACCATTTACCATGATTCCTTCAGCAGGGTTCCACACCGCAAGGGTGTAGCTGCCCGGAGCAAACAGATGGTTGGGGGCATGGGTGGCGGAAGTCTCCGTACCCGTATAGTCACCCATGGTAACCGTCCATGTGGTAGGTATGTCGATACCCTCACCGCGTGCCGACCAGTCGGCTGTCACCGCAATCTTCCCATAGTCGGGATGCGGCGTGTCATAAAGCGTGTCCTTCACGCAGGAAGAGAGCAGCACGGCGGCTGCCATTCCTACCATATTTATATATTGTCTTGCTTTCATACTCTATTCCTCCGTATTAGAATAACTTCCATACCAATGTCACACCGGCGTTGATGGGGCCACACCAATTTTTTGTCTCGTTGCCACAGCGCACGCGCACACCATCGATGACTTCATATTTTTCGAAATCGGCATTCAGGTAGCCCAAACCGAGGTTGAAATCAAGATCTAATGCCTTGTTTAGTCGCAGCTGATAGCCGGCGGTGATGCCGCCACCCATCAGGTCGCCCTGCTTGCCTGTTTCGGAAAGCTTGTAGTTGAACTGTCCAGCCTTGAACATCGCGCCCAGATGCCAGGCTTTCTTCTCACCCATATAGTAACGTACTTCCGGAGCCACTTCCCAGAGTGCATAGCGGCGGTCTTTGTCACTCCAGCTCCAAGAAGTCCACGAGCCGTTTACGGCAATGCCCCACGATGGACAGATGCGCCATTCAAGTCCTAAATCTGGTGTCAAGGTAGCCCAGCGCAGCAGGTTGGCACGCAGGGAGAGATGATAATCAGTTGTGATTTTGGTTTCCGACGGCGTGTCGGCAAGTGTATTTTGTTGAGCGGCTTTCTCGGCTTCTGCCTTTTCAGCGGCAAGTCGGGCTTCTTCCGCCTTGCGCTGCTCTTCGGCAAGCCGTTCCTGCTCGGCACGCTTCTCGGTTTCTAAGCGTTCGGCTTCCGCCTTGCGTCGTGCTTCTGCTTCCGCATCCGTCACGGCTGTTTCCTTTACCGGTACCGTCAGGCGCACGGTGACAAAATCACCCTCTGTCACATGATTGCGGGTAATGAAGTTTTCTTCCTTGATTTTCGCTCGTGTAATCAGTTCTGATTTCACACGGTTGGCACGAATCTTCGCTGTTGCAAGGTTCTTGACTTCACTGCTCTGCGAATTGCAATATCCGTCAACCAATAGCGGCAGTTTGCCGTCAAGAATTGTTGCTTTGTTGTTTTCGATACATTCCAACAGGCGGGCAAGTTCCGTGTCATTGCCATTCCAAGGCACGTAGAACATGTCCTTCTGCGTAACGAACCGGAAGGTGTAGGTCGTGTCTGCTTTCTGCTGCGCAATGACAGGAAAAGTTACCGTCATCAGCCACAGAAACAGGGTGAGAAAAGTGATTTTTCTGCTCATATAAACTTGAATTTATTATCTTTGTCTTCTCCAAAGGTAATAAATGCCATTCAGTGCCCAAAATATTACAAAAACTTTTTCTGTTGAAATACAGCGTTTTATAAAAATTGTCGTTTGAGCACTTTTCAAATTGTCGTTTGAGCACTTTTTTTGTCGAATTAGCACTTTTTTGTCGCTTGAGCACTTTTTGAAAATGAGCTTCTGAGACCTTTTTCATCGGCTTTTTACCACACAAATTATTCCAGATTTGCTTTTTTCCACTTGCCAGGCGTACATCCTTCCTTCTCTGTAAATGATTTGATAAAGTTACTGCGGGAAAGAAAACCGGAAGACTCAGCCAGCTTCTGTATATTGATTTCCGGATGCTCCTTCAGTATGTTTTTCGCATACTCCAACCGGAGACCGGTTATCCATTCGCGGAATGTCATTTTATACGTAGTCTTGATATAAGCGGAAAGATAGGTACGGTTCGTATGAAGTATTTCGGACAGTTCTTTTATGGTAAGTCCCTGCTGGACATAGCCGTCTGTCTTTATCCAGTTGGCCACTTTCTCTATAATTTCTGTATAGGACACTGGAACTTCTTTCTCAGAAACTATTTCAGGTTCTGTTTCCGTATCTGCCAGAAGTTCTTCTTCAGACTGTATATCTTGCTCAAAAGCATTTTCCACCTGTTCATAGAACAGCAGGTAGTTCTGATAGCTGTAGAAAAGATAGCTGTAGAACGGTATTGACGACAAAATCCAGATAAAAACATATTTGTCTGGCAGAAATGTCAGCAATCCGCATCCGACACCGAAGATAACAGCCCAATAAGTGAATATGGAAAGCCATTCGATATATGTGCCTATATCATCCGCCTGAGTTTCATTGAAAATCCGAATGGCTCTACGGTATGCAATTATGACTCTGCGAGCTAAAACGACTCCAAAAACGACTAACCATACAGCTAAAGCAAATAAAGAGATTTTTTGCATGATTCCGCTTGGCAACAGGAACAACACAACTCCGGAAAGAGTTGAGAATATAATCCATAAAATGATATGTGTCCACACACGCCGTTTGGTAATGTAAAAACGATCAAGCAACATTATCAATGCCGAACTGAACAGAGAATAGCACAGGAAGTATGTGGACATGTTCATCAATATGGCAGAATCCGCATTTTTGAATCGGATACCAAAGAAGAAATGTACCGAATAGTTTGCCGAAAGCAGTAGCATAGCTATACCCATAATCTGTCGAGAGCGGAGATAATTCTTGAAAATTTTCTTTTCAGGAGTCTTTGCAAACAAAAAATAAAAGCCGAAGAATAACATCAACGGCAGTGCGGTATAAAGTGAAAAACTGTATATAGATGGTTCCATTGTTATGCTTATTTGATTTTGATACAAAGTTACGTCTTTTTCTTCACAAATAGACACATAATCTATGATTTAACGTTATAGATTCGGTCATATTAGATTGAAAAATTATTAGAATTAAAGCCAGTGGTGAAAAATTCAACCACTGGCTTTTTCTGTCAAGACTTCGATATTAAAGTTTTACACCTTTGGATTCCGATAAACCGGGTCTCCCTATAATTAAATGACTGCGTACAAAGTCCACGTGCGGGCTTTCCGGCTGTTGTTCCGTCTGTTTTTTCTCGTTGCCTTGCCGGTTCTCTTCTGTGTTTTCCTGAGCCGGAGCCAGCTCAAGCTGTATCTTGCGGTCCAGTGCGGCGAGTTCGGACTTCAGCTGTTTCAGCTCGTCCTCCTTCTTCCACACCTTGCCCGCTATCTCCTGCAACTGCGGAATCTCCTTTTCCAGCACTTCGTTCTTAGACTTGTACTGGTCGATGATGGTCGGAATCCTCTCCAATGCGTTCAGAAAGTTTCGTGCGGCAGCAATCGGGTCTGCCATCGCCAGATGCCCGTTGTTGTAGGTGTACTTGTAGTTCCCCTCCACCACGAAGCGGTTGTCGGTGAACTCCAGACCTTCTTTGAGTGTCCTCTCGCTGACCACCTTTATCGGAAAGCCGTAAAGTTCCCCGACAGCCTTGTACAGTCCACCAGTCGTGGCGTTCTTGGCGATTTCCTGCAAACGCTTACCGATGACCTTCTCATCCGTTGAATCCGCGCCGTCCACCTTGACAAGATTAAGGCGGCTGCCTTCCTTATCAGTCTGCACAACGGAAAGAAAACGGTTCCAGTCTTCCGTCATGGCTTCGATGAAAGCCGTGTTGTTGCGCAGTTCTCCCGTCTTGGATTCCAGCTTGAACTCCGAATCGCGCTTGCCCTTGTTGAACGACTTGCGTTCCCCTTCGAGCGAGGCGATACGCTTCTCTAATTTCGCCTTATCCAAAAGGTCGGTATTGCCGGAGAGCAACGCCATATACTCCGAGAAGTTCATACCCGATTTTTCGTCCATTGCTCCCTCGTCGATGGTACGTGCGCCCATCGCTCCACTTTTGAGCTGCGATATGAACGTCTGCTTGCAGTGCAGCAGATTGAACTTGTAGCTGTCCAGCGACTTTTCCACCGCGTAGATGATGATATCCACGTTGTTCTCGGCAAAATGCTTAGCAATCTCGTTCCCGGCTCTAACACCCCGTCCGTCACGCTGTTGCAGGTCGGACGGTCGCCACGGTGTATCAAGGTGATGGATGGCGACGCATCTTTTCTGCGCATTCACGCCCGTTCCGAGCATACTTGTGGAGCCGAACAGCACTCGCACTGTCCCTGCGTTCATGGCATCTATCACCGCCTTACGAGCCTTATCCGTCTTACACTCCTGAATGAAGCGCACCTCACTTGCCGGTATGCCGTAATCCTCCACCAACTTGCGTTTTATCTCGCTGTACACGTTCCATCCTTCCCCCGGCTGATATGTACCCAAGTCGGAGAACACGAACTGCGTTCCTTTGTGCGCATCGTATTTGTGGTAATACTCCGCTATCATTTTGGCGCAGTGGCTCGCCTTGTTGTCGGAGTGGTCTTCGTAATTGGGGTCTATCATGCGCATATCCAAAGCCATCTTCCGCGCGTAGTCGGTAGCGATGAGCATCTTAGCCTTCTCTTCCGTTTCAGACAGCGGCAACCTGCCCAACAACGTCGCGTCACCTGTCTTGGCAAATTCCATCAGTTGTTTGATGAAATACTCTTGGTCGGGTGTAGGCGGTATGTGGTGCAGTATCTCGTTCTTGTGCGGACGATCCACACCCACGTCCTCCGCCGTGCGGTAGTCGGTGATTTCGTTGTAAAAGGCGGCAAGCTCCGGCACTTTGATGAAGTAGCGGAAACGCTCCTTCTGCACCACGTTGTTTGTCACGTTGAACTCGAAGTCGGTCGTCTTCTTGGCGAAGATAGCCGCCCATGCGTCGAAACAGCGGATGTCCTGCCGTTCCAGTTCCTTCGGGCGCAGGTACTTAAAGAGCAGGTACAATTCCGTCAGACTGTTGGAAATAGTCGTGCCGGACAGGAACGTAGCCCCTAAGTCTTTGCCCGTACGCTCCTGTATAGTTCGTATGGCAAAAAGCATATTCAGGGCTTTCTGGCTCCCCTCCGAGTTTCCCAACCCCGCCACACGGTCATGCCGGGTGTTGAAAGTCAAGTTCTTGAATTGGTGGCTCTCGTCTATGAAAATGTGGTCGATGCCCATCTGTTTGAAGTCCACCACGTCATCTGTGCGCGACTTGATGGCGTGTTCCACTTTCTCCAGCTTCGCCACAAGGTTGTGCTTGCGCTTCTCCAATCCTTTCAGCATCGCCCGCGACACGTTCTTGCCTTGCTGCCGTAAGACTTCGAGGTTTTCCTCCACCGTGTCAAGCTCCGCTTGCAGGATGCGTTGCTGCAACTCCGGTGACTGCGGTATCTTGCCGAACTGGTCATGCGACATGATGACGCAATCATAGTCATTGTTTTTGATGTTGTTGAAGAAACGCACACGGTTGGCGGTCGAGAAATCCTTTTCCGAAGCGTAGAGGATGCGGGCATTCGGATAGGCAGCTTGATAAGTGGCGGCAATCTCCGCGACATTGGCTTTCAGACCAATAATCATCGGCTTGTGCGCCAAGTTCAGACGCTTCATTTCATGCGCTGCAATACACATTATCAGTGTTTTACCTGTTCCGACTTCATGGTCGCATATTCCGCCGCCATTCTGTTTTATCATCCAGACGCAATCCTTCTGCGACGGATAAACGCTTTGAATACCCCGGCTTGCCAATCCTTTCAGATTGAGGTCGGGAAACGTCTGGTGCGAACCGTCATACTTCGGGCGCACGAAACAGTTGAACTTGCGGTTATACATTGTCACGAGCCGTTCCTTGAACTGCGGCGACTGCTCTTCCAACCATTCCGAGAACCCGTTGCGGATTTCGTCAATCTTGGCGTTGGCGAGCTGTATGCCCTCGCTGTCACGCACCTTGATGTCGTTGCCGTTCTCATCTTTGCCAATACTTTTCATCATGTCGGGACAGGTGTTGTGCAAAGCGTGTTTCAACAGGTGCATACCGTCATAGTTCCGGTAATAGCCCTTTACCAGAAACTCGTCCGTGATCTTCATGGTGCGGTAGCCGCACGCCACGGAAAACTCGTCCATGCTGGCGGAATAGGCGATTTTCACGTCCGTGTCGAAAAGATGGCTCATGTAGGCGGCATACACGCCCGTAGGAATCCAGCGTTCACCGAAGTTGAAGTCGAGGTCTTCAAAGGCGATACGCTGCGGCTCGGCTTCCTTCAAAGCCTCCAAAGCCTGTTTCACTTCCGGCAATCTTTCGCTTTCCAGATTATTTTCCATCCATGCCTCTATACGCTCCGCCTTCTCTATCACGTTTCCCGCGATGAAGCGGTCTTTAATCTCGTAACCGGTTACGAGCGGATTGTAGAAGATACGCCCCTTGAGGGCATTGAGAAGCTCCTCTTCCGTACTGTCTGTTATCCCCCGCATATAGTTGAGATTGACCGTACCATACTTGTTGAGCGATGCAGACAAGGCTTCTTCCGGAGAACCGACGTTGGCATGGTTCTCCACCGAGAAGGAAACGGGACGGTCGAAGATGTCCGCTTTGACGAACTTGCCGTCCTCCGCACGTTCCAGCGAAAGGATGTCGCGCCCTCCGGCGTCCATCATCACCAGTTTCACGTTCTGTTTGGCGTTGAGGTTGCCATAACGCATGACAAACTCGTCGTAACAGGTGTTCAGGTGTTCACGCCAAGGTACATTTTCCTCACGTCTGTTCGATTCATAGCGGTACAACCGCTCGTATGCGTCACGGAGCGATACATACAGCAACGCTTTCTCTTTCTGATAACCGGTTAGTCCAAGCGGCTGGAAGGTTGCACCGTAGGGAGTAATGTCCTTCAGATAACCGATGTCGCGTGCCCTGTTTGCCACCAGCGACCCTTCACGCAGGTGCATTTCCGGCGTGCGGTGATAGGGACGCGGCGTAAGGTCGAGGGCTTCTTTTTTCGGCTTTTCCGTTTCAAATTCCGGGAACAGGGAAGTGGCAACCGTTTCGGAAGTAGGCACAACTTCTGCCGGTGTTTCAGGTTGCTTTATTTCTTCCGTTTGTTCCGGCTTTTTATCCATATTGTCCGAAGAAGGCGCAAAAGCAGGGTTCAACGTGTCTTTGATACCCATCTTTTTCAGTTGTTCCTGCCTGTGCCGTTCTGCCTCAAGCCGTAGGGCCTTGCGCCGTTCCGCTGTCAGACTCATCATTGTCTCATAGAAGCCGTTGATGGGAGGATTGGTTTCCCAATCCAGAGTGGCGTAAATGTCGTCCGGGTCGTTTGGCTTTTCGGCATTTTCCGGCTTTTCTTCCTTATTACCGTTTACCGGCTTGGCGGCTTCAACGGGTGGAGTAACTTTGACCTGCGGTTTAGGCGTGGACGGCATAGGCTTCGGCTTGCTTTCCTTTTTCGCTGCCTTTTTCTTTTTTGCCGGTTCCTCTATGGGCATACCCCAAAGGTCGAGCAGGGTAAGCTGCACGGCTGACGAATGGTTGGGTTGGCGCGGCTCAATCTCCGGCTTTTCCTCTATGGGCTGTGCCTGCGGCTTCTCCACTCCCTTGACAGGCTCAATTACAGAAACGGGGGCTATTACAGAAGGTGATACCTTTTCTGTTTTCGGAGCAGGTTGCACTTCCGCAGCCGTGCTTTCCTCCTTTGTCGGATGCAGGCTGTGTTTCTCATACAGTTTCCTGTCAAGTTGTTGCAGTTCTATTTTCAGATGCTCCCGCAAGTCTTCCGCCAGTTGTGCGATGTCCCCACGGTGCAGGAGTTTATAGGCTGGTTTCCCGTACGGGTCGGTACTTCTGATCAAATCCGTGTGTGAAAGCGAGCCGATGCTCCATACATACCCATTTACGGAAGTGCCGATAGGGGTCTGTTCGGTCTGCACGAAGAGTTTTTCGTTGTAATACAGTTCACCATTCTTTCCGCTGTTCTTTTGCAGGATAATCAGGTCGCTGCCCACCTCCGTTCCCGCGTTATCCGTAAAGAGGTTGTTCGGCAGGCGGGCTACGCCCACCAGATTGGCATGGTTCATCATATACTCGCGTATGGGCGCGTTGGTCGGGGCATCCAGTACCCCCTGCGAGGTGATGAACGCCACGATTCCGCCTTCACGCACCGCGTCAAGGCTTTTCAGGAAAAAGTAATTGTGTATCGTCCGTGCCGCCGAGTGCCTTGCAGGATCCTTGCTGCCCGAAAATTCCGGGTCGAACACCGCCACATCGCCAAACGGTATATTGGAGACAGCCAAATCAAAATGGTTCATGAACGGCTTTTCTATCTTCTCGAAGCCCTGTACCCTTACTTTCTGTCCGGGATGCAGGTGCTTCAGTATCTTGCCCGTCATCAGGTCTTTCTCAAAAGCCATGATGTCCGCGTCCGGTCTGTTCTCCAGCACGGCGTCCACGAATGCACCGACACCTGCCGACGGCTCCAGCACCCGGTCGGGACGGATGCCGTGTTCATGCAGCACGTCCGCGATGGTCCCGGTTATCTCCGGCGGGGTATAGAAGGCGGTCAGCACGGACTGCTTCATGGCATCCATATACCGTTTGTACTCCGTCTCGTCTTTTGTGTTCTCCCGCAGCAACCTGTGCAGTTCCACGGTAGGGGCAAACAGTTCGAGGTCGGACTTCGCCCAGTGGACGGCATCCGTCAGTTCCCTTGCAGGGTTGAGTATGCTCTTCAGTCCCCCGAAACCGCAATAACGCTCTAACAAGAGCCGTTCGCGTGCGGTGGGTGTGCGCTGTTCCCTGTCAAGGAGGAATGCCGTCCGTATCGCCTCGATGTTGTCCCTCAGCCTCTGTTTGCGGTTAAACGCCATACTCTTCGATATAGAGGATGACGGCTCCCGTCAGCTCCGTGTAGAGCAGGTCATATTCGGGCGACAGGGCGAAATTGTCGTCCGAGAGGTCATAGATGGAGAATACGTTTCCGACAAGCGGCAGCAGCTTCTGGGTAAAGGCTTCACATTTTTCTCCCGGTACTTCACCCGCAAATTCGTTCTCCACGACTTCGCGCAGGATGGCGTGCCTGGAGTAGCGAAGGCCCTCCGTCAGCACCTTCATCGCTAGTTCCTGCGCCCCGTCGGCAGGATAGCCTTCGAGCCTTGCCCGTTCATACGCTTCGGCGGCACGGTCGGTTCTTTCTCGGATGAAGGCTTCATCGGCTGCCTGTTCGAACTTGTTCGTGGTGAGGTAGTCCAGCAGGTACAGACCGTAATAGGAAAAGTCGGTCCGACCCTCGTTTTTCTTCTTGTTGTTCATTTCTTTGGAATTTAGTGGATTGATAATGATGATAGGGATAATCGTTGGAAAACGAGAAGAAAAAGGCACCCGGTATCCCTCCGAGTGCCACCACTAAATCCAAAGTATGAGTGTAATCCGGTATCGAAGAACAATTCATTACTCTGAACCAGTGGCAAAGTTAAACATTTATTTTCTTCTTTTCGCAGAGGTCGCTTTACTTTTCCTTTCTGGGAACACGAAAACCGTGTTATAGTCCCCGTCAAAGGCGACTACGGCATCAAAACTCTTGCCCTGCTTGCTCTTGAATCCTTTGAGCAGTTTCGTGTGTCCGTCGGTGAGCAGGTTTTTGATTTCATCATCAGAGAGGGTGCGGTTTGCTTTCAGGCGGAACACGGGCAGACCGCACTCCGCGTTGTCGCAGCGGACGACCTTGCCGTAAAACTGCATCGTCCCCGCTCCGCACTTGGGACACTTGCAGCCGGAATCCCTGCGGGCGAACAGCTTGTCGCACGACAGCAGTTCGGAGGTAATTTCCCGTGTATATGCCTCAATCTTCCTGCGGAAGTCATCGGCGGGCAGTTCCCCACGCTCGATGCGTGCCAATTCCTTTTCCCATTCGCCCGTCATGGCGACATCGGCAATACGCATCGCCTTCACGACCGAGTAGAGGGCAAGCCCTTTTTCGGTGGGGACAAGCGACTTCTTGCAGCGTTCCATATAGCCGCGCTTGAAAAGCGTTTCGATGATGGACGCACGGGTGGCGGGCGTGCCGATGCCGCAATCCTTCATAGCCTGCCGCAATGCGTCGTCCTCTATCTCCTTGCCAGTCGTTTCCATCGCGGACAGCAGGGTGGCTTCGGTATGCAGCGGCTTGGGTTTGGTCTTTCCCTCCGTGATGGAGGCGGCTTTCAGTGCCAGCGTGTCGCCTTCCTGCCAACAGGGAATGGCGGCGGTTTCCTCTTGGCTGTTGTTCTCTTCTCCATTCTCCTTGCCATAGACGGCACGCCATCCGGCTTGCCTGATGATGCTGCCTTTTGCCACGAACTCCACTCCGGCACACTCTGCCGTGACGGTGGCAGTGTCCTTGACGCATTTTTCGGAGAAAGCCTCAAGCATGCGCCCGGCTATCATGTGATAGACGGTGCTGTCCTCTTTGGAGAGGAACAGCGGCTTCTCGCCCGTGACGAGCAGGGCATGGTGGTCTGTCACCTTGCCGCCGTCCAGGCTGCGGCGTGTCGGCACGGCTTTCGGCTGCAACTTGCCATTCCATTCGGGCAGGCTGCCGATGAAGGCAAGCAGCTTGGGGATTTCCGCGAACACGTCTTCGGGAATGTAGCGGCTTCCGGTTCGCGGATAGGTGATGAGCTTCTTCTCGTAGAGCTTCTGCGCGATTTCAAGCGTCTGTTCCGCCGTGAAGCCATGCTTGGCGTTGGCTTCCTTCTGGAGCGTGGTCAGGTCGTACAGGAGCGGTGTTTCCTCCGTCTTCTCCTTGCGTTCGGCTTTCGTGACGGTGGCTGTGCCTGCCGACTTCACCTTATTATACAGTTCCGTCGCGGACTCTTTCTCTTTCCATTTTTCGGAAGAGGAAAACTTCACCGTTCCTTCATCGCAGCCGTCCGTTGCGATATGGAGCTGCCAGAAGGCTTCGGGGGTAAAGCGGCGGTTCTCCCAATAGCGTGCGCACACCATCGCCAACGTGGGTGTCTGCACCCGCCCGACGGAATACGTGCCGTGTCCGGCGGCGATGGAGAGAGCCTGCGTGCCATTGATGCCCACGAGCCAGTCGGATTCGCTCCGCGCTTTGGCGGCGAGGTAGAGGT
>OHDG01000449.1_pt1 | contig 27346 bp, 19 predicted proteins | sample 1566961 | NCBI WGS metagenome assembly OHDG01 (sample SAMEA3879539, study PRJEB24766) | human gut metagenome | biome: human-associated habitat; feature: feces | place: USA | collected 1985/1987
ACAAATTTAACCGAAAACTTTGATCCAATTTTATTTGGATTGTAACAGGAAAATAACTATGAAATGGCATTTTAATTTTTTTAGATTTGCTGTCGTATGTGCGGTTTTTGTTGCCCTTGCCGGTTTTATGGCTTGTAGCGACGACGATTCCGAATCCGGCTCGGAACTTGTCTTGTCGGCGAGTACCTCTTCGTTAGCGGGGGGGGCAGCGTGACATTTACGGTGGCTTTTGAGGACAGGGATGTAACCGCCGAGGCCGTGATTAAGAATGTAACCTCTGGCTCTGAAGTTCAGAATGCCACTTGGACGACGAATGTGGCAGGTACCTATGAGTTCCAGGCCGCATACGATGGCATGTTGTCGAACGTCGTTTCGGTGAAGGTAGAATCTGACTCGGAATCCGATGCTTTTTACCGACATGTGTTGTTGACGAAGTTCACGGCGACATGGTGCGGGCCTTGTGCGCAGGCGCAACGGTATTTCGAGCAATTGAAACCGGAAGAATCCGAACGTTTCCTGGTTGTCGCCGCACACCAAGGGGACCGATTGACTGTCCCGGTAGGGAGCGCACTCGGTGCGAAGTTGGGGTATCAGTATGTGCCGACTTGGAATTATGATTTTAGAACAGTCTTTGAAAGTGTAGGTACGGGAGGTATTACGGCGACGTCGATCCGTAACCAGATCAAGAGTGCTATGGAGGAGTATCCGGCCGTTTGCGGTGTGAAGGCCGAGTCGGAACTTGACGGGCAGACAGCAAAGATTCGGGCGACGGTAAGGTTCCAACAGGCCGGTAATTATAAGATCGCCTGTGTGCTTACCGAAAATGATATTCAGAAAACTAACAATGAAACGCTACCCGTTTTCAACCATGTTCTGCGGGCGGCACTTACGAATATGGAAGGTGATCCGATCGCTCCTGCCGTTGCGGAAGCCGGTGAGCGCAGTTTCGATTTCGAGGTCACCCTGAACAACGGTTGGGATTCTCGGAATTGCGAATTTGTTATTTACGTGTTCAAGGAAGAGGAGGACGCTGCCTTTATTGTCAATAACGGGGCCGTATGTCCCGTCGGCGGGAAAGTCGATTATAAATATGAGTCCGTCGAATAGTTGCGGTTGTATATAGAGAAAACAGAAAAGCCGGGATATTCTCGGCTTTTCTGTTGCGGATGCTCTTTCGCATTCCGGATACATGTAAAAAATCCTCGACCGTATGGCCGAGGATATAATCGCTGCTTTAGTGTAAGCGGTGTTATTTGAGGTCCTTGGCTTTGAGGCGAACGATTTTTCCATCCCGGACAACGACCAATTCGCCATCTTCTTTTTTGACTTTTTCAATCAAACGCTTTCGGGCAAGCAAAATTCCGGCGTTGATTTTCTCCTGCATCTGCTTGATCTCAATTTCGCTCATAATCTGCAATCGTTTTATAGGATAACGTATCTTCGATATGGGTTGTTATGTCTTTTCCTCCCAATGCGATGATTCTGATCTGCTCGTCAGCCGAACTGTTGTCGTAGATCGCCCAATAGTTGCAAAGGGGAATATAAAGAGCGGTCAAATTCTTTATCCCATTGGCATAGCGGCGACGAATCACATCCGAAGGAATATTGTGGCCTCCCTCTCGCACACGGGTCGCGACGCGTTCGATAGCCTGTTCGGGGGTCGGCAACCAAAAATAGAGCAGCGTCACGAAGTAACCTTTTGCTTGTGCCCGTTCTATGAACTTTACATAAGAACGCGTGGACAATGTCGTTTCAAAAGCAAAATCCGACCCTTCGGACAGCAGGTCGTCCATCCGTTGAAGCATCAATCGTCCTGCTTCGATCGCCACGCTTTCCGGGTTGAACGGCGACAGGCCTTTCGCTATTTCATCCGCATTGACGAACTCCTTGCAGCCGAGCATTTCGGGCAGTACGGTATAGGACGCAGTCGTTTTTCCTGCACCGTTGCAGCCCGCTATGATATATAGTTTTGGCATATCGTATGGACAAAGATAGCTAATTTTACGATTACAGGCTGTTTTACTGTGATAAAATAAGACGAATCAGCCCCAAAGGTCAATTTAGGCCTTCTGTCAAAGTTTGTTCGTTGGTCGTTCTATGAATTGTTTCGGATATTGCTCGTTGGAGCCATCCGGTGGGAAACGAAACTCTTTCTGCTTGTCCTCTAACGATGTATCGCCGAATATAACTGTATCGCTTTTAATATGGGCTTCGAAAAGATTGAGGTATGGTTCATCTGTGAATCCAGGCCATTTTTGTAGGTCCTGTCAGCTTTTTTGAATGGCTTTGATTTTCATTTACTTGCGTGTTGTGCAAGCAATCGAGGGTAGCAGATTCGGGGTACAACAATACAGCACAAACAGCTTTTCAACCCCTTTTTTCGCTGTGCAGAAACAAAAAAGCCAGCAGTTACATTTCTGTAAGTCGCTGGCTTTCTGAGCCGAAACCGAGATTTGAACTCGGGACCCCTTCATTACGAGTGAAGTGCTCTACCGCTGAGCTATTTCGGCAATAGGGAGTTTTGTGAAACCCTTTCGGGATGCAAATATCGGAAAATTTTTTGAATAAAATCAAATGGTAAGGACTATTTCTTGGAAAAAGTGCGATTTTTTCTCTCATTCTTGCTATCTTCGCCCCGAAAATTTCGTATCGCCATGGTTTCGGAGGTCGTACGGACCGGAATCCGAATCCTCGGGAAGATAAAAAATTACGAGGAGTTAATCCGCTAATAAACAAAACCGTCATGCAAGATAAGGCTACGCTCAATCCTACTCCGGATCAGACATTCGAGATCGTTGGTCAGGGGGCGTATGATTTTGTACGGGTTCTGACCCATTCCAAACAGTTGCAGCGCCAGGGGCGGGTCGAAGAGGCCTGCAACGAACGCTTTCACGCCTTTCAGCGCATTTCCGAATTATTGCCCGAAGACGAGGAGGTGATTCTCGAATGGGAGGATCCCAATACGCGTGCGGCGCTCGAGGTGATTCACGCTTCGGCGATCGACCATTTCCTGATCAACGATTTCGAAATGTCTACCGCCATGCTCGAATTGCTTCTCGAACTGGATCCCGAAGACCATCTGGAGGCAATTATCCTGTTGGCGTTCAATTACCTGGCAATGGAGGAGTACGAACTTTTCGACGAGGTGAGCAACGATATTTCCGATAAATACGCCTGCAAGGAGGTATTGACCATGTGGGCGGCTTTTCGGCGCAGCGGCCGTATTCCCGAGGGCGATGCGATCCGTTTCAGGACCCGATTCGCACCCTATTTTGCCGAATTTACCGCCGACGAACATCCTGCCGACGGGCAGTACCTGGAGGATATCGAGAGCGAGCGCCCTTCGGTGCAGGCCCAGGCTCGTGAGCTGTGGCTCCGCACTGAAAATCTCTGGACGCTTTTTCCCGATTTTATTGCGGCGCTTCGAAGGTAGCCCCTCCCGATTTTCTCCGGGGCGAAGTTGCCGGCAAGGGCGTATGTGCCGTCTATCGTGCAAGCTGTTATGAGAGGAGGGCGATTTGTGAGGGGATTTCCCCGATTTTACGAATCCGACCGGCGTAGTTCGTCACTCCTTCGTCCGGTGTGAGCGAGTCTCCCCGATCTTCTTGCAAGAGATCGAATCGAGGCTTTCCGTCCGATCGGAAGCCGATGAATATCGGGGTAATTAAAATGTGTATTTGTAAAATAGAAACACCGGGCTTTATAGTCCGGTGTTTTATTTCTTATCCGATCGTATCGACCAGTTTGTAGAGCTTGTCGCCCCGGCGGATGAGTTGGACGGTTTTGACCGAGCAGGTCGTTCCCTGGAGTACTGTTTGTACGGGGTGCTCGTCCACGAAGATTTCATCCCCGTGCTGCTCGACCACTCCGGTCGTTTCGCCCATCCAGAGCAGTTCGTCCCCTTCGTGTAGAGGAGCCGCTTCGACGAGCACCTCGGCCACCGAGATTTTTTTGAAGAAATTGGTCACCTTGCCCACATAGACTTTGCGTTTGGTGGCGGCCGATCCGTGGTGGCGGCTGTGCTCCACGATCGGGCGTCCTGCGTAGTATCCCTCCCAGAATCCGCGATTGAATACCGTTGCCAGCCGCTCTTTCAGTGCGGCGGCCAGTTCCGGCGTGTAGTCGCCGTCTTCCATGGCCCGGAGCGCCCGGTCGTAACATTCGACCACGCGTTTGACGTATTCCGCACCCCGCGCACGCCCTTCGATCTTGAGGACCCGCACGCCCGATTCGATGAAGTAGTCGAGAAAGTCGATCGTGCAGAGGTCTTTGGGCGAGAGGATATAGTTGCCCTCGACGTCGAGTGTTTCGCCCGTTTCGGGGTCCGTAACCAGGTATTTGCGACGGCAGATCTGCCGGCAGGCTCCCCGGTTGGCCGAGAATCCGTCGCTGGTGTGGAGCGACAGGTAGCATTTGCCCGATATGGCCATGCAGAGGGCGCCGTGGGCGAACATTTCGATCCGTACCAGCTCTCCGCCGGGGCCCGTGATCCGCTGCCGTTCGATTTCCCGGCTGATACGGGCGACCTGCACCAGGTCGAGTTCCCGGGCCAGGACCACTACGTCCGCCCATTGGGCGAAGAACCGGACGGCTTCGATGTTGGAGATGTTGCTTTGCGTGGAGATATGTACGGCCATGCCGACGCTGCGGGCATATTGGATGGCGGCCATATCGGTGGCGATGATGGCGTCCACGCCCACCTCGCAGGCACGGTCGATGGTCGCGTGCAGGGTTTCGATCTCTTCGTCGTAAATCACCGTATTGACCGTCAGATAGCTTTTCACGCCGTGTTCACGGGCGATCGAAACGATCTGCCCCATATCTTCCAGGGTGAAGTTGGCGGCGGATTGGGCCCGCATATTGAGCCTTCCCACTCCGAAATAAACGGAGTTGGCTCCGGCGTCGATCGCTGCATGCAGGGATTCGTAACTTCCTGCAGGAGCCATGATCTCTATGTCGCTGCGTTTCATTGGGCCGAGGATTTATTTGTTGCGTCCGATCAGGCTGCCGGCGTACTCCCGCAGGCGGGCCGTGCCTTCCGATTGTACGGATAACGTATCGAGAATGTTCAACGCCCGTTCGAAGCGGTGGTTGATCTGCTGTTCGGTCAGACGGGCGACGCCCAGTTTGTCGAAAACCTCCCGCACGCGCGCGATCTTCTGCTGATCGGAAAGAGTCGGATCGGAATAGGTCGAAGCGAGGATTCGATGCTCGGCGGCCGACGCCTTGCTGAGGGCCATGACCATCAGGTAGGTCTTTTTGCCTTCGAGGATGTCGCCTCCGATCGCCTTGCCCAGCCGTTCGTCGCCGTAACTGTCCAGCAGGTCATCCTGCAACTGGAACGCCAGTCCCAGTTCGGTGGCGAAACGATAGAGGCGTTGACAGTCTTCTTCGCCCGCCCCGCCGATGATCGCTCCGATGACGGTCGCACCCGACAGTAGGGCCGAAGTTTTGAGTTCGATCATGTGGAGATACTCTTCGACCGAAACCGACTCCCGGGTTTCGAAATCCATATCGTACTGTTGGCCTTCGCAGACTTCGATGGCCATCGTATTGAAGCGGGCGAGAATCTGCGGCAGCACTTGGGGCGGGTATTCGCTCAACAGGCGGTAGGCGCTGATGAGCATCGCATCGCCCGACAGGATGGCGACGTTCTGTCCCCATTTGGCGAAGACGGAAGGGTTACCCCGGCGCATCGCCGCGTTGTCCATGATGTCGTCGTGCAGCAACGTGAAATTATGGAAAACCTCGACGGCTGCCGCTGCCGGCATGGCCGCCTGGGGCTGGTCGGAGAAGATTCCGCAGGTAAGCATCAGCAACATGGGACGCAACCGTTTCCCGCTCATCGTGAGGGAATAGCTGATCGGTGCGTACAACCTGCCGGGTTCTTCGGGATATCCGATTTGTCCCAGATAATGTTCGATGGCTTCCAGAATTTGGTCGTTGTTTTGCATGCTGAAACTCGCTGGATAAGAATCGTTGAACTTCGTCGTCGTTTTCTTCGCTCGGCATAATTCGGGAAATTCGTTTTGCCTGCTCTTGTCGAAAACATTCCCCCAAAAGTAGGAAAAAAAGTCGATAGCGTGCAATTATTTTCTAACTTTGGGCTGATAAACCTGTAAAATTTATCTTTTTTATGAAAAAATTGGTCATCGGCATTGACATCGGAGGGATCAATACGGTTCTCGGTTTGGTCGATCGCACGGGTGAAGTCTATGCGCGATCTTCTTTTCGTACAGCGGAGTACCCTTTTTTCGACGACTATCCGGCTTATGTCGAAATGCTCGTACGGACGCTGCGGGAGCTTTGTGCGGCGATGCCTGCCGGGGCTGTACTGTCGGGTATCGGGATCGGTGCTCCGAATGCCAACTATCATACGGGCCGGATCGAGCGTCCGGTCAATCTCTGGAAGTTTCGATCCGGAGAGCCGAATCCGGAGGAAGGGCGGCGGTTTTTCTCGCTTTGCAAGGAGGTCGGCAACTCTTTTCCCGGGATTCCCGTCCGTATCACCAACGACGCCAATGCCGCCGCTCTCGGGGAGATCGCTTACGGCAATGCCGGGGGAATGCGGGATTTCATCATGGTAACGCTTGGAACCGGGTTGGGATCGGGATTCGTTGCCGGCGGTCGGATGATCTACGGGCACGATGGCATGGCCGGAGAGCTGGGGCATGTCGTCGTCGAACCCGGAGGACGGCAATGCGGCTGCGGACGCCGTGGCTGTCTGGAAACCTATGTTTCTGCGACGGGTATCAAGCGGACGGTTTTCGAGTTGATGGCCCGGGAAACGGTGCCGAGCGTTCTGCGCGATGTGCCTTTCAGCGGATTCGACGCCCGGATGATTACCGAGGCGGCGCAGAAGGGCGATCCGCTGGCGCTCGAGGCTTTTCGCTATACGGCCCAGATGCTGGCCCGCGCTCTTGCGGATGCCGTGGCTGTTACTTCGCCCGAAGCGGTGTTCCTCTTCGGCGGTCTGGCCCAGGCCGGAGATTTCCTGTTGGAACCGGTGCGCCGTTATTTGGACGAAAAACTGCTGTATGTTTACCGGGGCAACGTGAAGGTGCTTCCCAGCGGTATCCCGGCGCAGAATGCAGCGATTCTCGGCGCTTCGGCCCTGGTTTGGGCCGAATGATTCCTGTGCGGGGCCCTTGCGGATCTTTGTCGCAAGCGTTGCCGCAACCCGTTTCGTGACAAAAAGCGTCCGGCCTTGCAGGGCCGGACGCTTTTTGTCTTCTGTATCGGGAGAATTCTTACTTACCGCATCGGCAACTCGGTCGAGCCGATCAGGAACCCGTCGCAGTAGATCTGTACCTGATAGGTACCGGCGGTGAAGCCGCTGCCGGTGTAGAAGATGCCGATGTTGAGGTCTTCGTTCTGGTAATCCACGTCACGCGATGCGGAGTAGGAGAGTCGTTCGCCTTCGAATTCGAAAGTCGGAACGCTTTCGCTCGACAGCACGTATCCGTCGGGCGACAGGATGCGGACGTAGATCGTCTTCTCGCCCGGAGTTGCCAGGGCGTTGGCCGTGAGGGTGAAATCCACGCGCAGACGCTCGGCGTTCTTGATGCGTGACACCTCCTTGCTGCGGGCGTTGAGCGCTACCATGCGGATACCCCGGGCGTTGATAACCGATCCCTGGCGTACTTTGTTGTTGAGCTCCTGGGCCTTCTCTTCGGCCATCTCGGCACGCATCTGGGCCGTGGTGATCTCCTTGCGGTAGGATACGTTTTCGTCGATCAGCTTTTTGTTGAGCGTGTTGAGCGAGTCGATCTGGTGAAGATAACCCCGCATGATGGTACGCAGCGTGCCGACCTCTTTTTCATATTGCTTGATTTTGGCCAAACTCCACGAACGCTCCTGTTTGAGCCGCTGCATCAGCGAGTCGGCCCGCTGGCGTTCGATGCCCATCTGGAGCGAAAGGGTGTCGTTGGATAGTTGCAGGTCGTCGAAATCCTGCATCAGGTCGCTCAGGTTGTTCTGGATCGAATCGCGGTCGATGACCAACAGGTCGTAATCGGCCTGCTGCTGGCGATGGATGTTGTAATAGAGGACCGTGATGGCAGCCAGGATCACCGCCAGGATGATGATGACGATGCGGTAGCCGAGGATTGACTTGTTCGCGCCCTTGCGGGGATCGTCGTTTTCGTATTCGGGTTGGTTGTAACCTTGATAGTTCTCTTCCATGGTGCGAATATTTTATACAAATATAATAAAAGACGGGGCAATCGCTGCCGGTTTGTGTCCGAAAATCGCAGAACCTCACCCCATGTTCTGCAAATATAATGGATTTTTATTTGATTTTACTGCTCAACGGATATTTCAGTCCGTGATATCCCGAAATATAGGCCTGAACGCTGCCGATGCGGACCGGCGATTCGATGTAGAGAGGAATGAGGTTTTTGTCGTCCGAAATCCAGACCGTGAACTCCGTTCCGTCCGTAAACGAGTACCCTTCGGAGGTGCCGATCTGACAGGCGAACTTCAGGGTGCGGAACGTACCCATACTGCGGATTTTCTTGGTTTCACGCCCCAGAAAGCGGTACCGCAGATGGCGGATCGTATCTTCGAGGAGCATTTCGAGCACCTCCGTTTTACCTTCCTGGAGCGTTGCCGGGTCGATGCTCCGCAGGTGGAAATAGAGCGACACGGGATCCATGCTGCGCGGGGTGAGCGACATCGTTTTGGTCGTATCGCGCACCATGCGGCGTCCCTGCCACCGGGTGTGTACCGTCATTTCGGGCCAGTCGTACACGTAGTTGCTCCAGAACCGGTAGTTGCCTTCGCGGATATCGCTTTCGAAACGGCGTGTCTTCAACTCCTCGCGATCGACCAGAATCGTATATTTGTCGTCCACGTTCATTACCCAGCGGAAGGCGGGGAGCGTTTTGCCGTGTGCCACGATGCGGTACATCGGCTCTCCTTCATATGCTTCTTCGACGGTGGTCACGCGTACGCTTCCCACTTCGGTATTGGGAAAGAATTTGGCCTTGTAGCTGGCCCGGTAATCGAGTACTTCGCCCGGCTGGTAGAGCTGGGCGCCAGCAGGCAGGGCTGCCAGGAAAAACAGGACGGTGAAAAAAATCTGTTTTTTCATTGAAAAGTTGCAAAAAAGTAATTTACTCTGTTTTTTACGGCTGTTTTATCTGTTTCTGCCGACGTGTTTGCGGATGAATTGCGGAAAGTTTTCGATTCGGGCTTTACAATCCGCCGGTTCGGGTCGTCGTTCCGGGGCGGATAAGGTTTGCCTTGTGCGGAACTTCTTCCGGAGTGGTTCAAATACCCTGCCGTGCGAAAAGCTGCGGAATCGTTAAAAAGCAGGAAAGCGGTGTGTTTCATCGTGCCGAGGTGAATGAATCAGGATATTTGGGAAAAATCGATCTCTTCACGGCCGGAGTAGCGCTTGCGGAGTTCCCGAAGCCCCTCGTGGCCGTTTTGGGTCAGTGTCGGGTCGGCCGTCAGCACTTCGGCGGCCGCTTCCCGGGTGACGGTCAGGATCTGGCTGTCGAGCGTCGGGTTGGCGATCTTCAGGTCGAAGGCCATGCCGCTCTGGAGCGTACCGTTCACGTCGCCCGCACCCCGCAGCTTAAGGTCCAGCTCCGCCAGGCGGAATCCGTCGTTGGTTTCGCACATCGCTTCGAGCCGCAGGCGGGCCTCCTTCGAGAGCTTCTCGCCCGACATGAGGATACAATAGGACTGCTGGCTGCCCCGTCCAACGCGGCCGCGCAACTGGTGAAGCTGCGAGAGGCCGAACCGTTCGGCCGACTCGATCACCATGACCGTAGCATTGGGAACATCGACGCCGACTTCGATGACCGAAGTAGCGACCATGATATTCGCCTCGCCGCTCTTGAACTGCCGCATCGACTCCTCCTTGTCTTCGGGTTTCATCTTGCCGTGGCAGATCGTCGTGACGTATTCCGGCAGCGGGAAGTCGCGCGAGATGGCTTCGTAGCCGTCCTGCAAATCTTTGTAATCCATCGTTTCGGACTCCTTGATAAGCGGATAGACGACATAAATCTGTCTTCCCTTCTTGATCTCCTGCCGCATGAAACCGAAGAGCCGCAGGCGGGCCGCGTCGGTGTAGTGCACCGTGCGGATCGGCTGACGTCCCGGCGGCAGCTCGTCGATCACAGAAACGTCCAGGTCGCCGTAGAGGGTCATCGCCAACGTGCGGGGAATGGGCGTGGCGGTCATCACCAGGATATGGGGTGGTTGCTCGTTCTTGGTCCAGAGCCGTGCCCGCTGTTCGACGCCGAAGCGATGCTGTTCGTCGATCACCACGAATCCCAGGTTCGAAAACTGTACCCGGTCTTCGATCAGGGCGTGCGTGCCGATCAGCAGGTCGATCGAGCCGTCGGCAATTCCGGCGAGGGCTTCCCGCCGTTCGCGTGCTTTGGATGCTCCGGTAAGGATCGCTACCCGCACGTCCATTCCTTCGAGCATCCTCCGGAAGGTGGCGTAGTGCTGGCGTGCGAGGATTTCGGTCGGAGCCATCATGCAGGCCTGGAAGCCGTTATCGACGGCCAGCAGCATGGACATCAACGCCACGAGGGTCTTGCCGCTGCCCACGTCGCCTTGCAGCAGGCGGTTCATCTGGTAGCCGGAGATCGTGTCCTGCCGGATCTCCTTGACCACGCGCTTCTGCGCCCCGGTCAGCGGGAACGGCAGCCTGGTGTTGAAGAAGGTATTGAATACGCCTCCCACTTTGGGGAAGAGGAATCCGTTGTTTTTCGACAGGCGGGCCGTGCGGCGCGATTGGATACCCAGTTGAATGCCGAGTAGCTCTTCGAACTTCAGCCGGTATTGTGCCTGCCGCAGCAGTTCGGGTGATTGCGGAAAATGGATGTTGTAGAGCGCATCGCGCAGCGACAGCAGACCGTACCGGGTCCGCATTCGGTCGGGCAGCGTTTCGCGGATATGGTCCCGCACCATCGGCCAGAGGTTGCAGACGATCGTGTAGATGCCTTTGGTGCCGAGGACGCTCGAAAGCCGCTCGGTCGAGGAGTAAATGCCTTGCAGACCGCTTTCTGCCTTGCGGGAAAAGGCTTTCTCGATGGTTTCGATTTCGGGATGTACCACCGACAGTTCGCCCTTGAAGAAGGATGGGCGGCCGAAAATCAGGTATTCGCGCCCCACTTCGATCCGTTTTTCGATCCATTTGATTCCCTGGAACCAGACCAGTTCGGCCACGCCGCTGCCGTCGTTCACGACGGCCGTGAAACGTCGTTTGCGCCCCGCTCCGGCATAGCTGACGCCTGTGATGCGCCCCCGGAACTGGATGAGTGCGGAATCCCCTTCCGCGATCTGGTCGATGCGGTAGATCCTCGTACGGTCGATGTAGCGGAACGGGTAGTGGCTGAGCATATCGCCCAGCGTGCGGATGCCCAGCTCCTTTTCCAGTAGTTGTGCCCGCGCTTCGCCGACGCCCGCGACGAATTTGATGTCGTTGTCGAGGTAGTTCGCCATATCCGTCCCAAATATAGGAATTATCGGTCAAATACGACGTTTGACAGGGCTTTTGCCTTCCGTTTTTTTCGCATATACGTTTTGTGAAGAGATTTCTTTGTGGGACGAATTATCCTAGCATACGATAAACAAAATTGTGTTTCCATTTGTCGGACTCTTGGATAAGAATTTTATTTGCAGGAACTTTGCAACAACGGCAACAGCTTCCGAAAGGGAAAGATGTTTTGCATTTTCCACAAATGTCGTTATCTTTGCGATAACATATTGACAAACACGGAAAGTGTAGCCTTATTCTCGCTAAACGAACGTAGGAAATTCGATTTTGAGGAGAGAGTGGCAGACATCTTCCTGCGTCATATCCTATCCTATTGGATAATGGATATGGGCGTGGGGCTGTTGCTTATTTTATCCTCGAGGTTTCCTACGACCTGTTTAGCTAAAATAAGTCTTCGGCACCACGCTTTCTTCTTTTTTAAATCCACTATTGAGGTGCGGGTAGTAAGAATTGGTTTCTTACTATGAGAAAAAGACTTATTTGCACATGTCTGATCGGCTTGTTGTTGCTGTCGTCGTGTGCGAGCCAACGTATTTCAATTTATTGTGAGCCGCAAAGTGCCTCCATTTATGTGGACGGGCATTATCAGGGCGACGGTATTGTTCATTACACTATTTCGCGGGGACAAAAATACATCGTCGTTTCATGCAGTGAGGATGGTATTTCTTTCGTGCAACGTCGATTTTATACTCCTCACCTGCCATCTTCCATTTGTATCTATTTAGATGACTACAAAACCTATTCATCTTCTCCCAACACCCTTTCGACTCATTAATTAATAAATTATTTAATATGAAAAAGATTATTGTAAGTATTTTACTGACGATTGCCGCTTTTGTGTTTGCGAATGGAGCGAAACCTCCTGTCAAACTTACGGTACAGCCTAAAGAAGCGGCTATTTATATTGATAATCAATTCGTTGGCTACGGTTTTACGGAATTTGTCCGACCTAAAAAGAAAGAGATTGTCGTGATTCGATTGGAATGTCAGGGATATAAGCCTATAGAAACCAAATTTTATGGAGGGGATAAGCGGAGTTCTATCTCCTACTCCTTGCAGGATGATGGTTTTTATCGCACAACGGCTGCGTCGGGCTTGGTCAATAAGTTTATGACCGTGACGTTGGATCCGTCGTTGTATCGTGTTGAGGCGGACGGAAAGGTTGATGTGTCGGATGCCTGGAAACTATTGCATCAGATTCTTCTGAACTACTTCGAGGAGATCGCAGTGACGGATTTCGACGGTGGATATTTGCAAACGCCTTGGCATTACAAGACTTTCCAATTATCGGATAAACAAATGCGGGTGCGGGTTACCGTCCGCGATATTTCTTCCGATACCCGTCCTGCTTTTCAAATCAAGGTTTCATCCGAGGTTGCTTCTTCTATGGCGGCTCGACATGGCGAGTTTGCGAGTATCGATCGTATTGTCAAGGAGTTGGAGCCGATGCTGCAGGAGTTGCAAACTCGATTGGGGAAAATGCACAGTTTATAATTCATAAATCTATTTAAAAAAATCAATGCGATGAAAAAAATTATTTTGTGTGCGGCTATTTTCGCGACCGCAGTAGTTGCCGATGCCCAGAACTACAAGGAAACATTCGACACAAACTCGCTCGAATGGACAGAGTGTGCCTATAAAAATGCCATTGGAACAGCTGTTATCGATAATGGTGTCATGACAGTCAAGTCAAAAGGAGAGTTGAAAGGACTTGGTGCTTTGGTGAGTGCAACCTCCGGTGTGAATACGAAAATACGTGAAAATACGTTTTTCGAAACACATTGTTATGCTCCTATCGATGTGATGAAACCGTTCGAAATCGAGGCGAGCGTGAATATCAAACAGTTGGCATCTGATCGCTTGGTCGGTTTGGTGTTCAATTATCGCGACGGAGGCAATTTTTATGCATTCTCGTTCAACGATGATTTCGTGAAGTTTATGCGCTATGAAAACGGTGTGGTCGTTGGAGAAATTATGCAGGGGATTCATTGGTCGGGTAAACGGAAATCGGATATGCTTTGGACGTTGGTTAGTGATGGCCAGATGTTGAATTTTAAGATTGACGGAGTTTCTATTATGTCGATTCGTTATATGCCGCTTTCTTATAGCGGTTTCGGGTTCTATACGTTCGGCAATCAGGAATTGGTAGTGGACGAGGTGGAATTCAGACAATAGATATAGTCGATATTCCCGATTACTGTGCAGATCGAATTTTTATGCAAGTTTACACAGAGAAATTTTATAGGAATTCCCTGTGTAAATTTTTTTTGATGGTGAAAATACAGTATAATATTACACAAAATTGACTATTTTGCAGAAATTATTATAGTGTATGGAAGATTATATCCTGCGGGAGATCGACAAGATCGGCAAACTCATCGAAGCCCTTTTGCAGAAGGCGGGCATTCTGCGGAGAAGCGGGGCGGGAGAGGCCGTTTGCGAAACCGCCCGGACGGAGTTGGCGGAGGCGCTCGATCTGGATATCGACACTCTGCTGGCCCGGGAGGACTTTATCGGCGTGCTGACCCGCGAGTATGGCTTCAGCGACGAGAACCTGGAAAAATTCGCCGAGCTGCTGTTCGATTTCGCGGCCGCTTCGCCCGATCGGGACGCGACGGTCCGGCTCGCCTGCGGCATTACGGCCATTTACCGTTATCTGGACGAAAAGAAGGCTCCCGTATCCCTGAACCGCTACTACATCCTCAAGGAGTTGGAGAATATGACTGCCCGATAGCGCGGCGCCGCCGAACGGTCGCCATTCCGGTTTGTGCAGGATAAAACGCGAATGTCTGTTTTATCCTGCCTTCATTTTCACTACCTTTGTGGTAATAAATTCTGGCAGGACATGAATTTGACCAAGTATGAGCGCCGCCCGAGCCGTGAAGTTCGCATCGGACGGGTTGTGATCGGAGGTGACCGCCCGATCGCCGTGCAGTCGATGACCAATACCGACACCAAGGATACCGAAGCCTGTATTCGGCAGATCGAACGCATCTTCCGGGCCGGAGGTCCTATCGTCCGGCTGACGGCCCAGGGGCGTCGGGAGGGAGAGAATTTGGAGCGGATCGTCCGCCGTTTGCGGGAGGAGGGATGCGATGCCGCCGTCGTGGCGGACATCCATTTCGTGCCCGAAGTGGCTGCGATCGCTGCGAAATACGTGGACAAGGTGCGCATCAACCCCGGAAATTATAACTCATCGCACGGGGAGTTCGAAGCCCTCATCGACCGATGCCGGGAGCGCGGCGTGGCGATCCGCATCGGCGTGAATCACGGTTCGCTCTCGAAGCGCGTTTTCGACGAGTGGGGCGATACCCCCGAAGGGATGGTGGCCTCGGCGATGGAGTTCCTGCGCGTCTGCCGCGAAAAGGCGTTCGATCAGGTCGTGGTGTCGATGAAGTCGAGCAATACGCGGGTCATGGTGGCCGCCTACCGGCTTCTGGCGGAAGCGATGGAGCGGGAGGGGATGGATTATCCGCTCCACCTGGGCGTCACCGAAGCGGGAAACGGGATCGAAGGACGCATCAAGAGCGCTGTCGGTATCGGAGCGCTTTTGGCGGACGGTATCGGCGACACGATCCGCGTTTCGCTGACCGAAGCGCCCGAGAACGAGATCCCCGTGGCGCAGCTTTTGGTCGATCATTTTGCCCGCCGCAGCGGGGTGTTCTCCGTCAAATACCCGGAGCGCTATACGCCGACGCGATATTGTCGGCGGAGCGATATACAAACTCCCTTGATTCACTCCGAGTTGCCTGCCGACTGGCGGGTGATCGAAGCCCTGACCGAGAATCCTACGGCCGAGCTGCGGGCCGCGATCCTGAGCCTCGACCGGGTGGACGAACCTGTCGCGGTGTGCCGCCGTTACGAGGATCCGACGGTCGAAGCCGTCGCCGTCAAAGCCGCCGCCGATCTGGGGCCGCTCTTTCTGGACGGGTTGGCGGACGGCATTCGGATCGACGCGCCGCACCTTTCGGAAAAGGAGATCGCGGAGATCGAGCTGATGATCCTGCAGGCGGCCCGCGTGCGGATGTCCCGCACCGAATACATCGCCTGCCCGAGCTGCGGTCGTACGCTTTATGATATAGAGGGAACGCTCACGGCGATCCGTGCCCGAACCTCGCACCTTAAAAATTTGAAAATCGGCGTGATGGGTTGTATCGTAAACGGACCCGGCGAGATGGCCGACGCCGATTACGGCTACGTGGGCGCCGCTCCGGGGCGTATCACCCTTTACAAGGGGCGCACGGTGGTGGAGAAGAACATCCCTCAGGAGGAGGCGCTCGATCGGCTCGTGGCGCTTATCAAGGCTAACGGCGATTGGGCCGATCCTGAAAATCAACCGGAACGACCATGACGATTCTGCCTGCAGCCTATTTGGGGTCGGTCGAATATTTCGCACACCTGCTGTGCGACGATTGCGTCATCGACCTCGGGGAACATTTTGTCAAGCGTTCCGAGCGCAACCGGGCGCAAATTCTCGCTTCGGGCGGCGTGATGGACCTCACGGTGCACGTGCGGCATGCCAACCGTCCCCGTACGCCGATGCGGGATGTGCGGCTCGACTATTCGAAGCGGTGGCAGCACCAGCATTGGATTTCGTTGGTGTCGGCTTACCGGGGATCGCCCTATTTCGATCACTACCGCTCCTCGTTCGAGCCTTTCTATCGGCGGGAATACGATTTTCTGGTCGATTACGACCTCGAACTGACGGAAGTGCTGCTTCAAAAACTGAATGTGCAGAACCGCCCCCGTATTTCGGAGCAATACGTCGAAGCCGCTCCCGGCGACCTCGATCTGCGGCCCAAACAAAAAGAGGACCCGGCGTTTCATGCCGAGTCCTATTTCCAGGTCTTTTCCGACCGGCTGCCTTTCGCGCCTAATTTGTCAGTCGCAGACCTGCTGTTTGCTGAGGGTCCCGACGCGGCGGAGCTACTAAGGCGCAGTTTCCGGTAAGGAACGTTTCGTCGTATAAATCCCCGGCTTTCGCTTCTATCTTCATCCGGCCGTTGAGCCGTACCGAGTCGCAGCGGTAGATGCACGGTGCGTATTGCTCGACCGCGAGCGTGTCGCCCGAGAGGGTTACGACCGGCTCTCCGGCCGAAGAATAGACGGTTACGGTCTGCAAGTCGCCGTTACGCTCATCCTCCCGGCGTCCGGCGATGTGGAGCGTAGGTTCGGTGTTGTTCCACAAAGCCTTGTAAAGATGGAAAGCGTCCTTGCGGCGTCGTCGGTCCAGCGTGACGAGCCCCGTAGCCTCCACGCCCTGCGGACGGCGGGCCGAGCCGTAGTCGAACAGGGTGTTGATCCAGGTTCCCCACAGCAGCGTGTCTTGTGCCAGGTATTTCGTGTAATCTTCATGAAAACGGGTCTGCCGTCCTTCCGGCTGCCAGAGCAGGCTGTTCGAGCGGCGTCGGCGAGCCGGATCGCCTTGTTGTTCGATCTGCCCCGCTTCACCGTAGCAGATGCCCGAACGGAGCTGGTTCCACCCCGACCGAAGCTGGCCGAGCCAGATTTCGAGGTCTTCCGTGCGGCCTTTGTCCCAGCCGATGTTCTGCGCCCATACGATCAGGTCGGTGATCTGGTTCAGTTCTCCGTCCTGGTTGCTGGTGGCCGCCGTCGGGCGGCTGCGGTCCATTTTTTTTGCCAGTTCGTTCAGTGTCCGCACATAGGGCACGGGGTTTTCGCCCCGTTGCCAGAGGCAGTCGAAGAGTCCCCAGATGACCACTGACGGCCGGTTGATATGCTGGGCGATGATTTCGCGCAGTTGCTGGCGACCGTTCGCCTCGAGTTGCGGGTTCGGATAATAGGAAACGTCGCTGAGGAAAGGTGCCCGGATCAGCGGCAAGTCGATCCAGACCAGTACGCCTGTGCGGTCGCAGAGGTCGTACAGACAGGGGGCGTGCGGTCCTGCGGGCGAGCGCAGGGCATTGGCTCCCAACTCGCGTATGAAAGCGAAATCTTCGGCATAGTCCTCCGCCTCCATAGCGCTACCCGTGCCCGGACGGTCGTAGTAGAGCGTTACGCCGTGAACCCGAACGAGCGAGTCGTTGAGGCGGAAACCCTCTTCGGGTGTGACGCGGATGTTGCGGAAGCCCGTGGCGATTTCGATCTCATCGCGCGAGGTGTCGCTCTCGACGGATACCCGCATTCGATAGAGGTTGGGGTGATCGAGGTCCCACAGTCGGGGATTTTCGACCGTGAAGGGGATGACGATGGGTTTGCCGTCGAGTTTGGCCTTTATCGTTTTGGCTGCGGCCTGAATTCCGTCCGGATCGAACGCTTCGAGGGTCACGCGGCAGAAGTTGTCGCCTTTCGAGGTGAGGTGGATTTCGGCCTCGGCTTCGGCCCGTTCGGTCGATACGGCCCGGGGGTGGATCAGGACTCCCGACGAGCCCAGATACAGAGGCGATACAGCGGTGGGGTCGGTGACGATGAGTTCTACCTCCCGGCTGATGCCGCCGTAGATGTTGTGGATGGACGAGAGCGGCAGCACGTCGCCCGTTATGGCGTTGCTCACGGCTACGCGAAGCAGGTTTTCGCTGCCGTATTTCACCCGGTCGGTGATTTCGAAGACGAAAGCGGTCGTTCCGCCCCGGTGCTCGCCGACGTAAGTTCCGTTTACGAAGAGGTGGGCGACGCTCTCCACGCCGTAGAATTTCAGGAAGAGCCGCTTCCCGGTCCAGGTCTGCGGTACGTAGAGTTTGCGCTGATAGTCGGCGGTCGTTCGCAGGTACGGGATCGTCCCGGCCAGTGCATCGAGGTTCCAGGTGTGCGGCAGCGTGACACAGCGGGCGTTGTCGCTGCTGTTTTCGTAGCGGAACGAGAAGAGCCAGTCGTCGCAGAGCGGATATACTTCGCGGGCCTGCACACTCCAGGCGGCGATCAGCAGAAAGATCAGAAGTAACTTTTTCATTTCGATATGTATTTGGCCCCGAAAGGCATTTTCCGTAAAACCGTATTGTTCCGGATCGCTCCGAAGGAACCGGGCGGTTCCGGAGGGTTATCGGAAACAGTGGCACAAAGATACGAAACCCGGCCGATATTTTAATCTTTCCGGACGAATTACCGCATCTCGTTCCCTTTTCCGAGGTCGATTTATAGGCGCTATCTTTACCGAACGGCCGAATTATTTCGTATTTTTGCGGCCGGTTGAAATTGTCGATCCATGAGCGAGAAATCGAAAGGAACCCTTTGCGGCATCGTTGCCGCCGTGAGTTACGGGATGAATCCCCTCGGTGCTTTGTCACTCTACCGGGCGGGAATAAACACCAATTCCGTGCTGTTTTACCGCTATGCGCTTGCCGCCGTACTGCTGGCAGCCCTGTTGTTGGTGCAGAAAACTTCGCTGCGCATTACGCGCCGGGAGTTCTCCGTGCTGGGATTGCTGGGAGTGATGTTCGCCGTATCGTCGCTCACGTTGTTCATGAGTTTTCACTATATGGATGCGGGGATCGCCTCCACCCTTCTTTTCGTCTATCCGGTCATGGTGGCCGTCATCATGGCGATTTTCTTCAGGGAGCGAATTTCGCTGGTCACGGTCCTCTCCATTTCCCTGGCTCTGTGCGGAATCGCGTTGCTGTACCGGGGTGAGGGCGGTGCGGTACTCAATACTGCGGGCGTTGTGCTGGTCATGGCTTCGTCGCTCTCGTATGCGCTCTATATCGTGGTGGTCAACCGTGCTTCGTTGAATATGTCGTCGGTGAAGCTTACGTTTTACGTGCTGTTGTTCGGCGTGGCTGCGATCGTGTTGTATTCGCTGTGTTGTCCCGACCAGCCTTTGCAGCTTCTCTCGACACCCTCGATGTGGGGGTGGGCGGCGATGCTGGCTCTGATTCCTACGGTCGTTTCGCTGGTGTTGATGACCGTTGCCGTGCATGCCATCGGTTCTACTCCGACCGCTGTTATGGGGGCTTTGGAGCCGCTGACGGCAGTGGTGATCGGCGTGACTATCTTCGGTGAATTGTTCACTGCGCGGCTTGCTGCGGGTATCGGCTTGATCCTGTTGGCCGTCACCCTTATCGTTGCGGGCAAATCCCTGCATCCGGGGCGCCTGGCGGCGATTATCGGGCACCGGGGGTTTTTACGCCACAGCCGGTAGGCTCCGGTGTGGAATAATTCTACATTTAGTAGATTCACGCCACAGGATCGGCCTCGTCTGTTGCAGGCGTATTATATTGTGTATGATTCGCTTATCCGGATAGAACAGGATTGGCGCGGGGTTTGGGTAAAGTCCTTTAACCCTTTTATGGATAAAAACTACTTATGAAATGAAACCGAATCTGAAAGAGTTGAATTTGGAGAAACTGAAAAAAATAGCGGCCAAAACACCTCGTATTCGGGTGAAACTGACTCGTAAGCACTGGATCTTCATCGGCTGTGCCGTCGTGGTGCTGGTCGTTCTGCTCGTCGTGTTGCTGCGTCCCCGGCCGCAGGCCGCCGCACTGCCGGTGGTGGCCGTCGAACCGGTGCAGGTCGAAGATGTCAGCATCTATGGCGAGTACGTGGGCCGTATCCGGGCCCAGCAATTCGTCGAGATCCGGGCCCGCGTCGAAGGTTATCTGGAGAAGATGCTCTTTGCCGAGGGAACCTATATCAAGAAGGGCCAGACGCTTTTCATCATCGACCCGACGGTCTATCGCGCCCGTGCGAACAAGGCCAAGGCGCAGTTGAACAAAGCCCGGGCCCAGGCTCTGAAGGCCGAGCGCGACCTGAACCGTATTCGTCCGCTGTATGAGCAGAATGCCGCCAGTCAGCTCGACCTGGATAACGCCATCGCCTCCTACGAGAGCGCTGTGGCGGACGTGGTGGTGAGCGAAGCCGACCTTACGCAGGCTGAAATGATACTCGGCTACACGACCGTGCAGTCGCCCATTTCGGGTTACATTTCCGAGCGGAACGCCGATATCGGTACGCTCGTCGGTCCTGGCGGCAAGTCGCTGCTGGCCACCGTGGTAAAGAGCGATACGGTGCGGGTCGATTTCAGTATGACCGCGCTGGATTACCTGCGTAGCAAGGCCCGTAACGTCAATCTGGGCCATAAGGATTCGACCCGCAAGTGGGACCCCTATATTACGGTCACGTTGGCCGACGGGGCGCAGTATCCCTATCGGGGACTGGTCGATTTCGCCGATCCGCAGGTCGATCCCCAGACGGGTACCTTCTCCGTGCGGGCCGAGATGCCCAATCCCGACCATATCCTGCTCCCCGGACAGTTCACTAAGGTCAAACTGCTGCTCGACGTGCTCGAACGGGCGGTCGTGGTTCCCAAGAAGGCCCTGATTATCGAGAAGGGCGGCGCCTATGTCTTCGTCGTGCGCCGGGACAGCATCGTGGAGAAGCGTTTCGTGGAAACGGGTCCGGAAACGGGCAATAACTTCATCGTCGAACGAGGACTTGCCTCGTATGAAAATATCGTCGTCGAAGGCTATCACAAGCTGACGCACGGCATGAAGGTCGAACCCGTGGCTCCTCGTGAAGAGGAGGCGAATCCAGAGGAGGAGTAGCCCATGAAAGCCGACTTTTTCATCGACCGGCCGGTCTTTTCCACGGTACTTTCCATCATCATCGTCATCGTCGGCGCCATCGGCCTCGCGCTGCTGCCCGTCGATCAGTATCCGCAGATCGTACCGCCTGTGGTGCGTGTTTCGGCGTCCTATCCCGGTGCCGACGCGCAGACCGTGACACAGGCCGTTGCTACCCCCATCGAGCAGGAGCTGAACGGTACGCCCGGCATGATCTATATGGAGTCGTCGAGCTCCAACTCGGGCGGTTTCTCCGCGACCGTCACCTTCGATATTTCGGTCGATCCCGATCTGGCGGCCGTGGATGTCCAGAACCGCCTGAAGAAGGCCGAGGCACGCCTGCCGGCCGAGGTGGTGCAGAACGGTATTTCGGTCGAGAAACAGGCCGCCAGCAAACTGATGACCATCACGCTGCTCTCGTCCGACCCCAAGTTCGACGAAATATATTTGAGTAATTACGCCACGCTCAACGTGCTGGACCTGCTGCGCCGTATTCCCGGCGTGGGCAGTATTTCGAACGTCGGCAGCCGCTACTACGCCATGCAGATCTGGGTGCAGCCCGACAAGCTGGCCGACCTGGGGCTGACGGTCAAGGATCTGCAATCCGCGTTGAAGGATCAGAACCGCGAGTCGGCGGCCGGCGTGCTGGGGCAGGCTCCGATGACGGGCCTCGACGTGACGATCCCCATTACGGCGCAGGGACGTTTGTCGTCGGTCAGCCAGTTCGAAGATATCGTCATCCGGGCCAATCCCGACGGTTCGATCATCCGCCTGAAAGACGTGGCGCGCATTTCGCTCGAAGCGTCGTCCTACAATACCGAAAGCGGTATCAACGGCGGTAATGCCGCCGTGCTGGAGATCAAGATGCTTCCGGGAGCCAATGCAATGGAGGTGGCCGAGGCGGTGAAGGCCCAGATGGAGGAGATCAGCCGCAATTTTCCGGAGGGTATCTCTTACGAGATTCCTTTCGATATGACTACCTACATTTCCGAATCGATCCATCACGTCTATCAGACGCTTTTCGAAGCGTTGCTGCTGGTGATTCTGGTGGTATTCCTTTCGTTGCAGAGCTGGCGGGCGACGCTCATTCCGATCGTGGCCGTGCCGATCTCGCTCATCGGTACCTTCGGCGTGATGCTCGTGTTCGGCTTCTCGCTCAATATGCTGACCCTGCTGGGTCTGATTCTTGCCATCGGTATCGTGGTCGATGACGCGATCGTCGTGGTCGAAAACGTCGATCGCATCATGAACGAGGAGGGGCTTTCGCCCTACGAAGCGACCAAGAAGGCAATGCGGAGCCTGAGCGGAGCGTTGATCGCCATGTCGCTGGTGCTGTGCGCCGTGTTCGTCCCGGTGAGCTTCCTTTCGGGCATTACGGGGCAGCTCTATCGCCAGTTTACCATTACGATCGCCGTATCGGTAATCATCTCTACGGTCGTGGCGCTGACGCTCAGCCCCGTGATGTGCGCCTACCTGTTGAAGCCCGACAGAGGCGGCCGGAAGAAACGGTTTTTCCGGTATATCAATTTCGGTCTTGCGAAAGGCAATAAGCTCTACGGCCGTATGATCGGCCGGGCGCTCGCCCATTCGCGCCGTATGTTCGCCGCCTTCGGCGTGGTACTCATCGGTATCTGGTTGATGAATAAACTCGTGCCCGAGAGTTTCATGCCGCAGGAGGATCAGGGGTATTTCACCGTCGAACTGGAACTTCCGGAAGGGGCGACCATCGAGCGTACGCGTACGGTGACCGACCGGGCGATGGCCTTTCTGATGCAGGATCCCGATGTGGAGTATGTACTCAACGTGACGGGTTCGAGTCCTCGTGTGGGCAGCAACCAGGCCCGCAGCCAACTGACAGTGATCCTCAAGTCCTGGAAGGAGCGGGAATCGGAGGATATCAGCGAAGTGATGAAACGTGTGCGCGACGAGTTGTCGCGTTATCCCGAAAGCAAGGTCTATCTTTCGACGCCTGCCGTCATTCCCGGTCTGGGAACCTCGGGCGGTTTCGAAATGGTGCTCGAAGCTCGCGGGGATGCCGGCTATGCCGATCTGCAGCGGGCGGTGGATACGTTGATGCACTATGCCGAGCAGCGGCCCGAGTTTACGGGGCTGGCCTCTTCGATGCAAGCCGATATTCCGCAGCTTTATTTCGACGTGGACCGCGACAAAGCGCAGTTGGTCGGGGTTTCGATGTCCGACATCTTCTCTACGATGAAAGCGTTCACGGGTTCGATCTACGTCAATGACTTCAATATGTTCAACCGTATATACCGTGTATATATTCAGGCCGACGCGCCTTATCGGGCTTACCGCGACAACCTGAACCTCTTCTTCGTACGGGGTGCCGACGGGGCGATGATTCCCGTCACGTCGCTCGGTACAACGCACTATACGACGGGTGCCGGTACGATCAAGCGTTTCAATATGTTCAACGCTGCGACCATCACGGGCGAAGCGGCTCACGGATACAGTTCGGGACAGGCGATGGACGAGCTGGAAAATATCGTGCGTGAGAAATTGCCTGCGTCGGTGGGCGTCGAGTGGAGCGGCCTTTCTTACCAGGAGAAGCATGTGAGTGGACAGACGGGTCTTGTGCTGGCGCTGGCTTTCCTGTTCGTCTTCCTCTTCCTCGCCGCCCAGTACGAGAGCTGGTCGGTGCCCGTCGCGGTCATTCTCTCGCTGCCCGTAGCCGGAATCGGTGCCTATCTGGGTATCTGGGTTTGCGGTTTGGAAAACAACATCTATTTTCAGATCGGCCTGGTGATGCTCGTAGGTCTGGTGGCCAAGAATGCCATTTTGATCGTAGAGTTTGCCAAGGAGGAGGTGGAAAAAGGCCGCGACGTGGTGTCGGCGGCACTCAAGGCCGCACACCTGCGTTTCCGCCCGATCGTGATGACCTCGCTGGCGTTCATCCTCGGCCTGCTGCCGCTGGTGTTCGCATCGGGTCCGGGGTCGGCGAGCCGTCAGGGTATCGGTACGGGCGTCTTTTTCGGTATGCTGGTAGCTATCTCTGTCGGCATCGTCTTCGTGCCCTTCTTCTTCGTGTGGATTTACCGGATTAAAGCAAAACTGAAGAAACGATGAAACGAGTTGCGATATTTGTCATTTTGGCTGCACTGACCGTCGGATTCTCTTCCTGTTCGGCTGTGCGGCACTGTCAGGCCCCCGAGGTGGAGATGCCCGGGCAGATCGCTTCGGGCTATACCGATTCGCTGACCATCGCCGATCTGAGCTGGTGGCAGTTTTACGGGGATTCGACGTTGCGCCGGGTCATCGAGCTGACCTTGGAAAATAACAAGGATATGCTTGCGGCGGCGGCTCGTGTGGAGCAGATGCGGCAGTTGTATCGGATAAGCAAGGCCGAGCGTTTGCCGAATTTTTCGGCCAAAGGGCTGGCTGATTACGAAACGAACGATTATGCCGACGAGGAGTCGAGCCGTGATCCGGAGTTCAGTGCCAAGCTCTCCGTCAGTTGGGAGCTGGACCTTTGGGGAAACCTGCGCTGGGCCAAGCGCAAGGGCGGGGCGGAGTATCTCTCTTCGGTCGAGGATTGGCGTGCGATGCGTATGACTCTCGTCGCGGAAGTTGCGACGGCCTATTTTCAGTTGATGGCTTTGGATAACGAGCTTTCCATCGTGCGTCGTACGCTCCGAACGCGCAGCGAGGGTGTGCAGCAGGCGCAGTTGCGGTTCGAGGGCGGTCTTACCTCCGAAACCGTTTACCAGCAGGCCAAAGTGGAATACGCTTCGACGGCGACCCTGATTCCGGATCTGGAGAGCAGGATCGAAATTATGGAAAACAGTATTGCATTGCTTATGGGAAAATCTCCTGACTGGGAGGTGTTGCGCGGTCAAATGAATATCGAAGCCGAGTTTCCGGACAGTCTGCCTGTCGGTCTGCCTTCGGGACTGTTGCAGCGGCGTCCCGACGTACGGGCTTCCGAACAACAGTTGCGTTCGGCGATGGCTTCGGCGGGGATGGCCTATGCAGATCGTTTTCCCCGGCTGACCTTCAATCTGGTAGGCGGTTGGGAGAACGATGCGTTGCAGGGTTTCTTTCGCTCCCCGTTCTCGTATGTGGCCGCTGCGATCGCCGCTCCGGTCTTCGGCTTCGGACGCAAGCAGGCCAAATATCGTGCGGCATTGGCGGCATACGACGTAGCCCGGCTGGGGTACGAGAAGAAGGTGCTGGAGGTTTTCAAGGAAGCCAACGATGCGGTAGTCACTTACCGTAACGTCCGCAAAACGGCCGCGTTGAAGGTCGCTCTGCGCGATGCTGCCCGCAAATACGTCGAACTGGCCAATTTGCAGTACCGGGGCGGCAGTATCAATTATATCGACGTGCTGGATGCCCAGCGCCGGTATTTCGATGCCCAGATCGGTTTGAGCAACGCCGTACGGGACGAACACCTCGCTTTGGTGCAGCTCTACAAGGCGTTAGGCGGCGGGTGGGAACTGGAGGAGGAATAGTTTTCTGCCGTCGGATAGCCTGATCTGGTATTAAAAATCCGGTTCTGAAGGTTTGTATGACAGTTTTTTGATTTTTGTCCTGTAAATTTCCGGGTGAAAATTTTGAGGAATAAAAAAAACCGTTTATATTTGCACTCCGAAATACCACTAATGCGGAAATAGCTCAGTTGGTAGAGCACAACCTTGCCAAGGTTGGGGTCGCGAGTTCGAGTCTCGTTTTCCGCTCTGAAACGCAGAGGACAATCGAAAGGTTGTCCTCTGCGTTTTTCAGTGTATTGAGGTCCGGATGAATGATCCTGTATCTCGTCTTTCGAGGGGCGGGAGTATCAATAAAAGTTTGCGAAATTACCTGTCGAAGCGCTGGTTCGAATTCTGTTTCCTTCTTCATGAAAAGATGGTTTATTATTCGGGAGAAGAGTTGATGCTCCTGCGTGATTCCAAATATATTATCAGACGGGATACGGATAAGTTCAGAGAATTTTTGAGGAAATGGAGAGTCCGTTGTTCCTGTTTGACAAGGCAATGGAAAGATTTTTGGCAATAAAAGAAAAACTCCTGCTTGTCACCGACAGGCAGGATATAATTGGATCCGGGGAAATATTTTGAGGGACCGAAGCCAAAAGCCTTTTATTTTCCGGCAGATAACGGCGTCTGTTTCACTCTCTTTCGGGAATTATCGCTCTAAAACCGACTGTTGGCTCTGGCCGACCAGTTTCCCGTTTCGATATTCAGTCGGAGAAATCCCGACGTACTGTTTGAAATATTTGCCGAAGAAGGATTGGGTCGAAAAATTCAGTTCGGAAGCTATTTCCTTGATACTTAAGTCCGAGGAACGGAGCATCTGTTTGGCGTCGGCAATGACCATGCGAATGATCCACTGCAGGGCCGAAATGCCCGATTTCTCTTTGATGATTGCCGAAAAATAGCGGGGTGTCAGATATTGTTCCTGGGCGTAGTAGGTTACCTCCCGTTCCGTGCGGTGATTCTGGTAGAGTGAAACCATGAAATTCTGAAGTACATGGTTTTTCCGATCTTTGTGCTGCGGTTGCTGGGGATGGCGTGCAAAATAGATACTCAGTATCTCGTAGCAGAGTACCTCGCCCATCGCGGTCACCAATTCGCGGTTGATGATCTTTTGTTGTGTATTGGTGGCTGCAGAGCTCATTGTCGCAATTCGCCTCCGCAGTGCGTCGATCAGTTGGTCGATATACATGTATTGCTCTTTCGACAACGACAGGCAGGGGTTTTCATAGATGAAAAAACTCCAGGTCGGATCGAATGTCTTTTTCGTATTGGTCAGGATGTAATCTATATCGACCGTAAGCACGACTCCTTTCAAATCCTTGCTTCGATGTTTTATCTGAATGGACATGAGAAGCGGAGAGATATATATGTCGCCTTGACGGATATGGTATGTTTTATCTTCCAGAATGATGTCGAGTTCACCGCCTTGGCAGAGGAAAAGGCTACACTTATCCGTTTGCGAGAAAGTATAATCTTCGTCTTTGTCGGAAGCGAGTGGCGGAACAGTAGAAAATTTTACTGGAGATGTCATGGGTATGATTTTGTAAATTATAAATTGATTGCAAAATAGAAAAAAAAGGATATAAAGTACAAATATTCAGGAGGAATCTGTTTAATAATTCTACAAATAGGATAGTGGACAAATGGAATGAATAGTTCGATTCATCGTCCTCGAACGGAGTTGTAGCCGTGTTTCGAGCCGGAAAGAGTGCTTTTTCGATAATCATCCGTGTCAAAGGATTTTCGGTTTTCACTTCGTTCGACGGATAGAGCGCAAGCGGAACGACCGGAAGCAGCCCATATAAAGGCTGCCT
>OHDG01000462.1_pt1 | contig 26655 bp, 20 predicted proteins | sample 1566961 | NCBI WGS metagenome assembly OHDG01 (sample SAMEA3879539, study PRJEB24766) | human gut metagenome | biome: human-associated habitat; feature: feces | place: USA | collected 1985/1987
ACGACATCAACTACGAGGTCGCCATTGCGCGCGAGAAGCTGGTGCGCCATGATGTGATGAGCCACGTTTACGCCTACGGCCAGCAGTGCCCCAAGGCAGCAGGTATCATCCATCTGGGTGCCACCAGCTGCTATGTGGGTGATAACACCGATATCATCGTGATGCGGCAGGGCCTGGAGCTTATCCGCAAAAAGCTGATCGGTGTGCTGGCAAAGCTCTCCCGCTTTGCTGAGGAGTACAAGGACATGCCCTGCATGGCCTATACCCACTGCCAGCCTGCACAGCCCACCACCGTGGGCAAGCGTGCCACCCTGTGGGCCAACGAGCTGGTGATGGATCTTGCCGAGATCGACCACCGCCTTGCCACCCTGCAGCTGCGCGGTGTCAAGGGCACCACCGGCACCCAGGCTTCCTTTATGGAGCTGTTCAAGGGCGATGCAGACAAGATCCGCGCTGTGGATGCTTCCATTGCCAAGGAGATGGGCTTTGCCCCGGATGCCGTGATCCCCGTGTCCGGCCAGACCTACAGCCGCAAGGTGGATGCCTTTATCCTGAACGCTCTGGCAGGCATTGCCCAGAGCTGCATGAAGTTTGCCACCGACCTGCGCCTGCTGGCCAACTTCAAGGAGATGGAAGAACCTTTTGAGAAGAACCAGATCGGTTCCTCCGCCATGCCTTACAAGCGCAACCCCATGCGGTGTGAGCGCATCTGCGCCCTGAGCCGCTACCTGATGGTGGATGTGCTGAACCCCAGCTTCACCACCGGCACCCAGTGGTTTGAGCGCACTCTGGACGACAGCGCCAACAAGCGTGTTGCCATGGCCGAGGGCTTCCTGGCTGCCGATGCCATCCTGAACATCATGCTCAATGTCACCGACGGCATCGTGGTCTACCCCAAAGTGGTGCGCAGCCGCCTGATGGCAGAGCTGCCCTTCATGGCCAGCGAGAACATTATGATGCAGGCTGTGGAAAAGGGCGGCAACCGTCAGGAGCTCCACGAGCGCCTGCGCCAGCACGCCATTGCCGCTGGCAAGCAGGTCAAGGAAGAGGGCCTGCCCAACGATATGGTGGACCGCATTGCCGCTGACCCCGCCTTTGGCCTGACCAAGGAGGAGATCGTGGCCGGTCTGGTGCCCGAAAACTTTGTGGGCCGTGCACCCCAGCAGGTGGAGGAGTTCATTGCAAATGTGCTCCAGCCCATCTTTGATGCCAACCCCGATGCTGTGGAACAGCACGCTTCTCTGAGCGTTTAAGGGTGTGGCCCGGCAGCTTTCTCCTCGGACACGGCTCGGGCCATTCCATCGCCCGCCCTACTGCCTGCGGCAGCAGGGTCCCACCCCAGCGGACGGTCCTCGGAGAAACTCCCGGTCCACTGAACTGCAAAATCTATCGCTGCGCTCCGCCTTTGGGCAGGGCGCAGCTTTGCTATAACCGGAAAAGGAGAACCTATGCGACTAGACAAATATCTGGCCGAGACGGCGCAATGCACCCGGAGCGAGGCAAAGACCCTGCTGAGCAGGGGACGGGTGACGGTGAACGGCGCGGTGTGCAAAAAGGGGGACACCCAGCTCAGGGAAGGGGACAGTGTGGCGGTGGACGGTGCGCCGCTTGCTTACCAGCAGTTCGTCTACCTGATGCTCAACAAGCCTGAGGGCGTGGTGAGCGCTTCCACCGACAAGCGGGATACCACCGTGGTGGATCTGATCGGGGATGCCTACCCCCGGCGGGAGCTGTTCCCGGCCGGCCGGCTGGACAAGACCAGCACCGGCTTTGTTCTGCTGACGGATGACGGCGGCTTCGCCCACGAGATCCTTGCCCCGAAGCGCCATGTCTCCAAGACCTACACAGTGGTCATTGACACACCGCTGACCGAGGAGATGTGCAGGGGCTTTGCCGAGGGCGTGACGCTGGCGGATGGCACCGCCCTCTCCCCGGCAGAGGTGGAAGCCCTGACCCCGGACGGCCTGACCGTGAAAGTCAGGCTCAGGCAGGGGGTGTACCACCAGATCAAGCGGATGTTCGGTGTGTACGGCGCGGGCGTGAACGCCCTGCATCGGGATGCCATCGGCGGGCTTGCGCTGGACCCGGCCCTTGCACCGGGGCAGTGGCGGGAGCTTTCTGCGGAGGAAGTGACAGCAATTACCACCGGAGCCTGACTGCTTTTCACCTGATTTTCAAAAAAACATCACATTTTGCCGGTAAAATATTCACAAGAACCACGCAAAACAGTGCTTTTTGGGCCTGAAAATACCCCCGAAAGATAATTTCACCAAGAAAGTCAAAAATATTTTGGTGAAATATGTTGCAAAAGTAAATTCTTTTGTGTAAAATAGATAATGTAAAGCGGCGAAATTGTTAAAAACGACAATCTCGCCCCTGCGGCTTGCACAAAAGAGGAAAAGGGGTATCCATTTATGGCCAATAGAGTATTCCAGAGCGTGATCTACCAGATGAAAGACGCCATCGATCGTGTGGTCGGTGTGGTGGATGAGACCGGCGCTGTGATCTCCTGCTCGGAGCTGAACCTGATCGGAGAGGTGCGCGAGGGCTTTATGGCAGAGCGCCTGACGGCCGGTGACCGCTTTGTGCGGGATGGCTACACCTATCAGCAGTTCTCCAGCGCAAAGCATAACGACTATGCCGTGTTTGTGGAAGGCGCGGACGAGACTGCGGGCCAGTTTGCGGCCCTGCTCTCCATCAGCCTGCAGAGCATCAAGCAGTACCACGATGAAAAGTTCGACAAAGCCAACTTCATCAAGAACGTGGTGCTGGACAACATCCTGCCCGGCGATATCTACGCCAAGGCCCGCGAACTGCACTTTGCCACCGACGTTTCCCGCGTGGTGTTCATCGTGCGCGTGACTTCCGGCGGCGACATCTCGGCTTATGATGTGGTCAGCAGCCTGTTCCCGGACAAGCAGAAGGACTTTGTGTTCAACATCAGCGAGACGGATACCGTGCTGGTCAAGGAGATCCGCAAGGGCATCGACCGCACCGACATGGAAAAGCTGGCCGCCAGCATCGTGGATACCCTGTCCGGCGAGCATTACATCAAGGCCGTGGTCGGCATCGGCACCCCCATCTCCAACGTGAAGGATCTGGCCACCTCCTTCAAGGAGGCCCAGATCGCCATGGAAGTGAGCAAGGTGTTCGACACCGAGAAGCAGATCATCCGCTACGACAACCTCGGCATCGCCCGCCTGATCTACCAGCTGCCCACCACTGTGTGCGAGATGTTCCTGCGCGAGGTGTTCAAGCAGGGCAGCATCGAGAGCCTGGATCAGGAGACCCTGTTCACCATCCAGCGCTTCTTCGAGAACAACCTGAATGTGTCTGAGACCAGCCGCGGCCTGTTTGTCCACCGCAACACGCTGGTGTATCGTCTGGAAAAGATCAAAAAACTGACCGGTCTGGATCTGCGTGAGTTCGACGATGCCATCGTCTTTAAGGTGGCGTTGATGGTCAAGAAGTACCTGTCCAACAACCCGGCCAAATATTAAGCAACCGCTTGCGGCGCAAAGCCGTCGGCGCAGAACCGGCCGCTCGAAACCGATGCTGGCCGGTTCTTTTTGGTTTGGAGAAAATTATTGGGAGCGAAAACGCATGATAGATTTTGAACACGTTTCAAAGCAGTACAAGCACAACGCAAAGCCTGCCCTGGAGGATGTCAACTTCCATGTGGATGACGGCGAGTTTGTTTTTCTGCTGGGTCACTCGGGCGCGGGCAAATCCACCCTGCTCAAGCTGATCCTGCGCGAGGAGACCCCCACCGAGGGCCGCGTGCTGGTGAACGGGCAGGATGTTGCCCGCCTGCGCCGCCGCAAGATCCCCTACCTGCGCCGTCAGATGGGCATCATCTTTCAGGATTTCCGGCTCATCCCCACCATGACCGTTTACGAGAACATTGCCTTTGCCATGCATGTTACCAACATCGGGCACAAGCAGATCAAGGAGCGCGTGAATTACATGCTGGAGCTTGTCCACCTGGAGGACAAGGCAAAGGTCTACCCCGACCTGCTCTCCGGCGGTGAGCAGCAGCGTGTGGCTGTGGCCCGCGCCCTGGCCCACGCCCCCAAGCTGGTGATTGCGGACGAGCCCACCGGCAACATCGACCCCGAGCTGAGCCTTGAGATGATGGAGCTGCTGGAGCGTGTCAGCGAGATGGGCATCACTGTGCTGGTGGTCACCCATGAGCACGAGCTGGTCCGTCACTTTGACCGCCGCGTGGTCACCCTGTCCGGCGGACACATCATCTCGGACGTGCCCACGGGCTCCATGATCCCCCACCCGCCCGTAGACCCGAAGGAACTGGAAATGGAGGTGTCGCTGGTATGATGAAGCCTTCTACGTTCGGTTTCCTTGTGGTGCGCGGCGTGCGCAACCTGGGCAAGCACTGGGCCATGACCATTGCCTGCATCGCCTCCCTGAGCGTCTGTATGACCCTGAACACCTTTGCCACGCTGGCGGAAGTCAATGTGGACAGCATGGTGAACTATCTGGGCCAGCAGAACGAAATGGTGGTCTATGTGGACCCCGAAGCCGACGATGCCACCATCCAGTCGGTAGGGGAGCGCATCACTGCCACCCCGGGCGTGAGCCGGGTGCAGTACATGTCCAAGGAGGACGTGCTCAACCAGTACCGTGGGTACATGGCGGATTACGCCGTCCTGCTGGACGAATTTGAGAATGATAACCCCTTCAAGGCCAACTACCGTGTCTCTCTGGCAGACCTGAGCCAGATGCAGGCCATGAGCCAGAACTTCCAGAGCATTCCGGGCGTGTACAGCGTTACCGCCCCCATTGAGATGACCCAGACCTTTGTGGAGGTCCAGCAGGCCGTGACCAAGGTGGGCCAGATCGTGATCTTGGTGTTGATGGCGGTCAGCATCATCACGGTGGGCAGCACCATCCGCCTGAGTGTTTTTGCCCGCCGCCGTGAGATCGAGATCATGAAGTATGTGGGCGCGACCAACCACCTTGTCACCCTGCCCTTTTTTGTGGAGGGCCTGACCATGGGTCTGATCTCCGGTGCCATCACCTCGGTAGCCGGTATCTTCGGCTATGCCTACATCGTGCAGGCTTCCAGCACGCTGGGCGGGTTGTGGCAGCTGCTCATGGGCACCGCCATGGTGCCTGTGGATGCCGTCTGGCCCACCATCCTGACGTACAGTCTGGCCGGTGGTGCGCTGGTGGGTGCGCTGGGCAGCATGTTCTCCATCCGCAAGCATCTGAATGTGTAAGCGAAAGGAGCCTTCTCTGTGAAACAAGCAAAACACTCTGCGGGCTTCCGCCTGCACCTCATGTATACCCCCACCCACGCAAAGCCCGCCCCCGGGCACAGCCGGGCCATGCGCGCCGCCAGCCTGTTTCTGGCAGCGGCCTGCCTGCTGCTGAGCGTTTCGGTCTACCCGGCCACGGCGGCTACCAGCATGTCCAGCCTGCAGAACAAGCTGGATAAGCTCTCCCAGTCCATTGTACAGCACAAAAAGGAACTGTCCAATGCAAAAAAGAAGGAGCAGGCCGCCAAGGCGCTGGAATCGGAGCTGAAGGAAAAGGTCACGGTGGTCCAGAGCCAGATCAGCGTGCTGAAGGGCCAGATCGCCGAGGTGCAGAACAGCATCGGCCTGAAGGAACAGGAGATCGCCGCCAAGGAACAGCAGATCACCGAAAAAGAAGCGGAGATCGCCGACCAGTGGGGGGATTTCAAGCAGCACATGGCCGCCATGCAGGAGCTGCGGGACGGCGGCAGCGTTGCCATGCTGTCTGCGGTGAACGACCTGTATGAGCTGCTGACCTTCAACGAGGTCATGCAGGACATCTCCATCAAGGACACCGAGATCCTGGACAACATGAAGAACGCCAAGGAAGCGCTGGAAAGCGATAAGCTGACGCTGGAATCCCAGCGCAGCGAGCTGCAAAGCAAAAAGGCGGATCTGGATGCCCAGAACAGCCAGATGCGTGCCAAACAGAACGAGCTCAACTCCAGCGTGGCCGCCGCCCAGATGAGCGCTGCCGAGGCGCAGCAGGCCCAGAAGGACGCGCAGGCCGCCATTGAATCGGACGAGATGAACTATGAGGCCGTCAAGAAGCAGATCCAGAAGATGATCGCTGCGGCCGCTGCCTCCAAGCCCACCCTGAGCTTTACCGGCTTCATCTGCCCGCTCAAGAGCTATAGCCGCATTTCCAGTGAGTACGGCTGGCGCAAGAACCCCGTTACGGGGGTCAACAAGCTCCACGCCGGTACCGACTTTGCCGCCCCGGGCGGCACGCCCATCTATGCAGCCGCCAGCGGTTATGTGCAGGTGGCGGGCTGGTCCAGCGGCGGCTACGGCAATTATGTCATCATCTACCACGGCAAAATGTCCGATGGCAACCAGTACAGCACCCTGTACGGCCACATGCGGTCGGTCGCCACCTCGGCGGGCAAGTATGTCCAGCAGGGCGAGATCATCGGTTATGTGGGCAGCACGGGCAACTCTACCGGCAACCACCTCCATCTGGAGGTCTGGAAGGGCGGCTCCAAGGCCAATGCCGTCAACCCCCGTGGTTATATCCCCATGAAGTAATCTGCATTGTATCAAAGGAGGCCGTCAGGGCTTATGAAGGAAGAAAAACGCAAGCGCATCCTGCGCGTGGGCTGTCTGATCCTGGCAGGGATCTTTGCACTTTCCATGCTGGGCAGCGTGGTTATGATGCTGCTGGTCTGACAGAGGAGGGAAAAAGATGAACCGTAAGATATCGGTCGGCATGGCGGTCAGCATCGTCATCCTGGCCATGACCGTTACCTTTTCCATTACCATGCTGGTGGCGATGCGCCTGTTTGACAGCACCGTTTCCAGCGTGAAGGAAAAGGAAAGCATGTATAACAAGATCGCTGAGGTGGACCGCTATGTCCGCAGCAATGATTACTATCCCATCGACGAGACCACCCTCTACGACCGCCTGACGGCTGGCTACCTGCTGGGCACCGGCGACAAGTACGCCCGCTATTTCAGCGCTACCGCCTATACGGAGCTGATGAACACCCAGAACGGCACCCTGATCGGCATTGGCGTGGAGCTGGCTGTGGATCAGTCCGGCTATGCCAAGGTCATCAAAGTCTATGATGAATCCCCCGCCAAGGAGGCAGGCATCCAGGTCGGTAACTACATCACCGCTGTGGACGGCACCGATGTCAAGAGCATGAGCAGCCTGGATGCCATCCAGACCCGCCTGCGCGGCGAGAGCGGCACCACCGTCAATGTGACCTGGCTGGACAGTGAGGCCGCCGAGCACACCGCTGACCTGACCCACTCCGGCTACAGTTCCACCACCGTGGATTACCAGATGGTGCAGGGCAATGTGGGCTACATCCGGATCCGCCAGTTTGATTCCACCACCCCCAGCGAGCTGGATTACGCCATCCGCAGCCTGAGCGCCAACGGCGCGGGCAGCCTGGTGTTTGATCTGCGCGACAACGGCGGCGGCCTGCTGGACGATGCCATTCAGTGCATCGACCTGATCGCCCCGGAGGGCACGCTGGCCTTTGCTGAGGACAAAAACGGCACCCAGACCCTGCTGGGCACCAGCACCAGCGAATCCCAGATCGGCCTGCCCGTTGTCTGCCTGGTCAACGGAAGCACCGCCAGCGCTGCGGAGCTCTTTGCCAGCAGCCTGCGCACCCTGAATGGTGCCCGCCTGGTGGGCACCACCACGCAGGGCAAGGGCACCATCCAGAGCAGCCCCCAGCGCCTGTCCGATGGCAGTGCCGTGGTGGTCACCGTGGCAAAGCTGGTCTGCGGCGACGGCAGCTGCTTTGACGGCACCGGCCTGACCGTGGATGTGGAGCGGCCCCTGACTGCGGACGAGCAGACCGCATACTATGATTACACTGTGGAGAACGATCCCCAGATCCAGCGTGCCGTGAGCACTGCCCAGCAGATGAGCGGTACCACCACCGTGAGCGGTGTCAACGAAGCGGCTTCCAGTGAAGCTGCCGACAGTGCCGCCGCCGAGAGCGTAGCGGAAGGGGACGCTGAGGCTGCATCTGCCGAGAGCACTCCGGCAGAGACCGCGCCCGCCGAAAGTGAAGCAGCAGGGGAGAGCACTGCATCCAGTAGTCAAGAATAAGAGAACAACCCTCTCCGTCAGCGCTGACGCGCTGCCACCTCTCCCGAAGGGCGAGGTCTTGGCAATTCATGCAAAGTTTGCGGTTTTGTCAAAAGCTCCCCCTTTGGGGGAGCTGGCGAGCGAAGCGAGACTGAGAGGGTTATTTTGGAAAAGAAAGGATAGAGCCATGCCCGAACTGACCGACCTGTCTTATGTGCGCGCCCTGTGCGAAAAATATGATTTTGCCCTCTCCAAGGGCTTTGGCCAGAACTTCATCGTCAACCCCGGCCTGCCCCCCAAGATCGTGGATGCCAGCGGCGTGGACAAGCGCTACGGCGTGCTCGAGATCGGCCCCGGCATCGGCGTGCTGACCCGGGAGCTGGCAAAGCGGGCAGCAAAGGTGGTCTCCATCGAGGTGGACGAGCGCCTGCCGCCCCTGCTGGCCGAGACCATGGCCGGTGTGGATAATTTCAAGCTGGTGCTGCAGGATGTGCTTAAGGTGGATCTGAAAGCCCTGATCGCGCAGGAGTTCCCCGGGATGCCGGTGGCAGTCTGCGCCAACCTGCCCTACTATATCACAAGCCCCATTGTGATGAAGCTGCTGGGTGACCGCCTGCCCATCGAGAGTCTGACCGTGATGGTGCAGAAGGAAGCTGCCGATCGTCTGGCCGCCGCCCCGGGCACCCGGGCCTCCAGTGCCATCAGCTGTGCGGTGAGCTATTACGCGACCTCTAAGATGATGTTCACCGCTGCCCCGGGCAGCTTTTACCCGGCCCCCAAGGTGACCAGCGCTGTGGTGCGGATGGAGATCCGCCCCACCCCCGCTGTGCAGGTGGAGGACGAGGAGGGCTACTTTGCCCTTGTCCGCGCGGCCTTTGGCCAGCGGCGCAAGACTGCCGCCAATGCCATTGCCAGCGGCCTGGGGATGCCCAAGGATGCCGTGACCGCTGCCATTGAAGCCGCCGGTTTCGATGCCCGCATCCGTCCTGAGGCCCTGACGCTGGAGGATTTTGCAAAGATCCAGAACGCACTGGCACGGTGACTTGTTTTAATAATTCGGTTTTCCAAAAGCAGGAGCTCTTCGCAAAGCGTGGAGCGGCTGCTCTTTTAGAATATAAAGCAGAAAATACGGTGTCCATTTGACAAGAACAATTCCGGTTGTTTTGTCCGCAGCATTGTCTGTTAAATTTCCTGCACGCTTTACCATATAAAAGCAAATATATTTCATCGTTTTTGCGCGGCAGACTTTGCTTTTTGAAGAAAAAGCTGTGTGTGCTCCATTGACATCTTTTTATTTCAATGGTACAATATATGACGTGTTAAGGTTTTGCGGGAGGAGCACAGGTGCAGACAGAGGGGTCTGTTTCTGCGCTCTTTTGTATTCCCTGGCAATACAGGATTCAAAAAACCTCCGCAGAATAGTGGGAAAACAGCAGGACATCCCGCCCTGCACCATGCACTGAAGCACGGAATTATTATAGGGAGGAAAACACAATGAACAACAACTACGAGTCTCATGCAATCAGCCGCCGCAGCTTTCTGAAGGCTTCCGGTGTCGTTGGTGCCGCCGGCATTCTGGCCGCCTGCGGCGGCAACTCTGGCAGCAGCTCCACCGCCGCTTCCTCTGGTGCTACCAGCGCTCCCAACACCACCGGCGCTACCCCGCTGAAGGAGTTCATCTCCTGGGAGAGCACCAACCGTGAGCTGGAGAGCTGGAACATGCTGTACAGCCAGATGGCTTCCGACATGAATGTCACCACCAACCTGTGGGAAGGCCTGCTGAGCTTTGACTGCTACGGCAAGGCTGTGCCTTCCGTGGCCAAGGAGTGGAGCCACAATGAGGACTCTTCCGTTTGGACCTTCAACCTCCGCGACGATGTGGACTGGGTGGATGTGAACGGCGAGGTCAAGGCTCACCTGACCAGCAAGGACTTCCTCGTGGGTCTGGAGTGGGTGCTGAACGCAGCCAAGAACCAGGCCAACAACACCTCCATGCCCAACGAGACCCTGACCGGTGCTGCTGATTACTATCAGAAGACCAGCGATATGGGCGATGCCGCTGCCGACCTGACCTACCAGGATATGCTGGACGCAGGCGTGGGCGTTGAGGCTCCGGATGATTACACCCTGGTCTTCACCTGCAAGGATCCCTGCCCCTACTTCGATACCGTTGCTGCCTACACCAGCTTCTACCCCGTCTCTGAGGATCTGATCAACGAGCTGGGCATTGAGGGCTTCCGTGCATGCGATTACACCAACATGTGGTACAATGGTCCCTATGTGGTGGAGGAGTTCATCAGCCAGAACACCAAGAGCTACATCCCTAACCCCAACTACTATGCAGCTGACGAGGTGTCCCGCTTCGACCGCTTCACCGTCACCATGATCAGCGACGGCACCGTCACCTTCCAGCTGTACCAGAACCGTGAGCTGGACGAGATGGATGTGGGCGAGAGCACCCTGACCACCATCCAGGCTGATCCCAACAGCGAGTACAATGCTCAGCTGTGTGAGAAGCGTCCCAAGAAGTACAGCTACCAGATGCACTTCAACTATCAGAAGAACAACGAGGACGGCACCCCCGACGACAACTGGAACAAGGCCATCGCCAACACCGCCTTCCGTCAGTGCTTCTACAAGGGTCTGGAGCTGACCAACTGGTATGCACGTACCAACAAGATCAACCCCCTGAAGTGCGAGAACAACTACTACACCATGCCGGGTGTCTGCTACAACACCCAGGGTGCGGAGTACACCACTCTGGTGGCCAAGGAGATGGGCTTCGACAAGGAGTCTTATGACGGCAAGACCATGATCCGTCTGCGCGCCAACAACGGCGACATCGCGGATCTGAAGAAGCAGGCCATGGACGAGCTGAGCGCCATCGGCGTCACTTTCCCCGTTCACGCTGCTTACTACATCATCGCCGGCAACTCCACCGCTCTGGACAGCGCAACCGTCCTGAAGCAGTGCTTCACCGACAGCTTCGGCGATGACTTCATCGTGCTGGACATCAAGACCTACGTTTCTTCCCTCACCCAGGAAGTCCGTAATCCTCAGCTGCAGAGCTTCGTCATCAACGGCTGGGGCGCTGACTACGGCGATCCCGTCAACTTCGTTGGTCAGGAGATCCTGCACGACGACAACGCCTACTACAGCTGGTACTACTCCAACATCGCCAAGGTCGTCGAGGCCGGCCCCGCTGACTGGCAGAAGGATCTGGTGGCCTGCTACGAGGAGTTCACCGATCTGGTCAACACCGCAAAGGCCATCGTTGATGATACCGATGCCCGCTACGCTGCCTTCGCAAAGGCTGAGGCCAGCATGCTGAACAACGTTCTGGCCTGCCCCTGCTACTTCGATGTTTCCTGGACTCTGACCCACGCCAACGAGTACAGCAAGATCAACGCTATGTATGGTCCCTGCAACTACAAGGCTGTCAACTGGGAGACCAGCGAAGAGGCTTACACCACCGAGCAGTACGAGGAGTTCGCCGCTGCATTCGATGCAGCCACCAAGGCTTAAACTCCCCGTTTCCCCGCCCTGCAAGGGCAAGAATAAAAGTTAAGGGTTCGATAACATGTTAAAATACACGGTTAAGCGGCTGCTTCAGTCGCTTGTCACAATTTTCCTGATCGCAACGGCCGTCTTCCTGATGATGCGCTGCCTGCCGACGGACTACTACTTCACTGAGGAACAGCTCATGAAGTTTACCGATCAGCAGAAAACCGCAGCCCTGGAAGCAGCCGGCCTGACCGACCCCATCCCCACCCAGCTGGTCAAGTTCTACAACAGCCTGCTGCATCTGGATTTCGGCACTTCCCGCCGCATCCAGAACGGTGCCCCGGTGGTCAAGGTCATTGGTAAAAAGTTTGGTGTCTCCATGCGTTTGGGCCTCACGGCGTCCGCCATCTCTTTGGTGGTCGGTGTGCTGATGGGCATCCTGCAGGCGGCATTCAAGGACAAGGTATTCGACTGGATCGGCACGGCCTACACCGTGTTCGTCAACGCGGTCCCGTCGCTGGTGTCGTATTCTCTGGTGCTGGTCTTTGGTTCCAAGTACCTGGGATTCCCCACGCTGTACTCCACCCGCAATGTGAGTGCTTCCAGCGTGCTGCCCATCACCTGCCTTTCGCTGGCATCCATTGCAGGCTATGCCCTGTGGACCCGCCGCTACATGGTGGATGAGCTGACCCGCGACTATATCAAGCTGGCCCGTGTCAAGGGCCTGAGCTCCCGCGAGATCATGTTTAAGCATGTTCTGCGCAACGCCATGGTTCCCATGGTGCAGTATATCCCCCAGTCCATCCTGCTGACGGTGGGCGGCTCCCTGCTGATGGAACGGTTCTTCTCCGTTCCCGGCATGGGCCCCCTGCTGACGGATGCCATCCAGCGCTATGACCTGAACGTTGTGCAGACCCTGGTCATCCTCTATGCTGTGCTGGGCATCGTGGGCGTGTTCCTGGGCGATGTGCTGATGATGGTGGTTGACCCCCGTATCACCCTGACCGGAAAGGAGGAAGCACGCTGATGGCTAAGGCATCTGATTTTGAAGGCAAGAAGCAGGACGAGCTGTTCTACTTTGTGGATTATTCCCCGGAAGAAGCTGAACGCATCGGCTACTCCAACTATTCCTATTGGGGTTCTGTCATCCAGAACTTCCTCAAGCAGAAGGTCGCTGTCTTCTGCCTGATCCTGTTCCTGGCGCTGACGGTGTTCTCCTTCATTGCGCTGGGCATCGGCAAGTATCACTACACTACCCTGATCTCTGATTCCAGCAAGGCTTTCATCAAGCCCAACAGTGAGTACTGGTTCGGTACCGACAACCTGGGCCGTGACTACTGGTGCCAGGTGTGGTATGCCACCCAGGTTTCCATCCGTCTGGCTCTGGTGGTCGCCGTGGGCGAGAGCATCGTGGGCGTGATCTTCGGCTTGATCTGGGGCTATGTGCGCAGTCTGGACCGCTTCTTCACGGAGCTGTACAACCTGATCGACAACGTGCCCTATATCATTTATATGACCCTGATCGCCCTGATGGTGGGTCAGAGCTTCTGGATCATGGCCATCTCCATGATCGCCATCAACTGGCTTTCTATGGCACGCCGTGTCCGCAACATGGTGTTCATGTTCCGTGATCGCGAGTATAACCTCGCGTCCCGCTGCCTGGGCACCCCGCTGTGGCGCGTGCTGACCAAGAACATCCTGCCGTATCTGGTCTCCGTTATCATCCTGCGCATGGCACTGTCCATCCCGGGCACCATCAATCTGGAATCCACGCTGTCCTACCTGGGCCTGGGCCTGGGCATCGACACGCCTTCTCTGGGTTTGATCCTGAGCAAGGTGCGCGGCTTCTTCCTGGATTATCCGTACCTGCTGGTTTTCCCTGCATCCATCGTGTCCATCATTTCCATTTCTTTCTATATCATGGGCAACGCTTTGTCGGATGCGGCTGATCCGCGCAACCACGTTTGATAGATTGGAGAGAGAGACGTAAATGGATAGACAACCGATTATCTCTGCCAAAGACGTGGAGATCACTTTCAGCCTGCGCGGCCGCAAGCTGAACGCCATCCGCAAGTGCTCGCTGGACCTGTACGAAGGCGAGACCCTTGCCATCGTGGGCGAGTCCGGCTCGGGCAAGTCCGTATTCACCAAGACCTTTGTGGGTATGCTGGATGCCAACGGTATGATTACCGGCGGCTCCATCATGTTTGAAGGCCGCGATATGACCAAGTTCACCGAGAAGGATTGGCTGGGTGTCCGCGGCAAGAAGATCGCCATGGTCATGCAGGACCCTATGACCAGCCTGAACCCGCTGAAGAAGATCGGCAAGCAGATCCAGGAGAGCATTGAGCATCACCAGGGTCTGAAGGGCGAGGAAGCCAAAAAGGCTGCCATTGAGATGCTGGGCAAGGTGGGCATCCCCGACCCCGAGCGTCGGTACGAGCAGTACCCCCACGAGTTCTCCGGCGGTATGCGTCAGCGTGTCGTCATTGCCATTGCAGCGGCCTGCCGCCCGCAGATCCTGATCTGCGACGAGCCCACTACTGCGCTGGACGTGACCATTCAGGCACAGATCCTGCAGCTGATCCGCGACCTGCAGAAGGAGCTGGGCATGTCCGTTATCTACATCACCCATGACCTGGGCGTTGTGGCAAACGTGGCAGACCGTGTGGCCGTGATGTATGCCGGCCAGATCGTGGAATACGGCACCGTGGAGGAGATCTTCTACGACGCATGGCACCCCTACACCTGGGCTCTGCTGCAGGCTCTGCCGCAGCTGGGCACCAAGGGTGAGGCCCTGCCCAGCGTGGATGGTACTCCCCCGAACCTGTTCAACGAGATCAAGGGTGACGCATTTGCGCCCCGCAACAAGCATGCGCTGGCAATCGACTTTGTGCAAGAGCCTCCGTTCTTCCAGGTGTCCGAGACCCACGCCGCAAAGACCTGGTATCTGGACCCGCGCGCTCCCAAGATCGAGCGGCCGCACTCCATCCAGAACCTGCGTGAGAAAATGGGAAAGATGGGAGGCGCCAACTTAAATGGCTGAACGCGAAAAGCTGATTGAGCTGAAAGACCTTCAGATCACCTTTGGCTCTGGTAAGAAGAAATTTGTTGCTGTCGATCATGTCAACTTTGACATCTATAAGGGCGAGACCTTCTCGCTGGTCGGCGAGTCCGGCTCCGGCAAGACCACCATTGGCCGTGCCATCTGCCGCATCAACCCGACCTCCGGCGGCGACATCTTCTTCAAGGGCCAGAAGATCAACGGCAAGATCTCCAAGGAACTGGACAAGGAGGTCATCCGCAAGATCCAGATGATCTTCCAGGACCCCATGGCTTCGCTGAACGAGCGCGCCAAGGTGGAGTATATCATTGCTGAGGGCCTGCTGAACCATCATCTCTACAAAGATCAGGAAGACCTGCATGAAAAGGTGATGAACGCCCTGCATGAGGTCGGCCTGCTGCCGGAGTTTGCCTCCCGCTTCCCCCATGAGTTCTCGGGCGGACAGCGCCAGCGTATCGGCATCGCCCGTGCTCTGGTCATGGAGCCGGAGTTCATCGTGGCCGATGAGCCCATCTCTGCACTGGATGTCTCCATCCGTGCACAGGTGCTGAACCTGCTGAACGAGATGAAGAAGAGCCGCGGCCTGACCTACCTGTTCATTGCACATGACCTGTCGGTGGTCCGGTTCATCTCGGATCGTATCGCCGTTATCAGCAAGGGCCGCATCGTGGAGCTGGCTGAGGCGGAGGAGCTGTTCCTCCATCCGCTGCATCCCTACACCAAAGCCCTGCTGAGCGCGGTTCCCATCCCTGACCCCAGCCTCGAAAAGCACAAGAAGCTGCTGGTCTATGACCCCTCGATCCACGATTACAGCGTGGATAAGCCGGTTTGGGAAGAGATCGCAAACGGCCACTTTGTGTATGGCAACCAGCGTGAGCTGGAAGGCTACCGCAAGGAGTATGAAAGCCAGCTGTAAGCTGAACCGCTTTCCTGTATTTTAACACAATGACCCCGCCGCACTGGGAGCTTTCCCGCGCGGCGGGGTTTTGTGCTGTCAGGGAGAAAAAAGAACCGGACGCTTCAAAAACGTCCGGTTCTGCTTTTTGCGATTGGCTACTGGTTCACGCGATCAGGCCTGCGTGGCTGCGTCGAATGCGGCGGCAAACGCATCGTACTGTTCGGTGGTGTAAGCCTCCTCGCTGGTCTCCCAGTTCACAGCCTTGTAGTTGCAGGGACCATACATTGCGTTGATCTTGCTGTACTCGTTGACGTGAGTCAGGCACCAGGTGATATCGTAGACGGTGGGGAAGATCAGGTTCTCGTCCAGGAAGTAAGCCTCGGCCTTGGCAAATGCAGCGTAGCGCGCATCGGTGTCGTCAACGATGGCACGGCCCTCGTTCACCAGATCGGTGAACTTCTCGTAGGCGGCAACCAGCTCGGTCTGGTAGCTGGCGGGGCCATTGTTCACAATGCCTGCGATGTTGGTCATGTTGCAGCTGTAGTAAGCATTGTCGTCGTGAACGATGATCTGGGTCAGGAAGTTGATGGGATCGCCGAAGTCAGCGCCCCAGCCCATGTGGACGAAGCTCTGCAGCTTGGGTGCCACGACCTCCTTCATGGTGGAGGACACGAAGGTGTTGATATCCAGCACGATGAAGTCATCACCGAAGCTGTCGGTGAAGCACTGTTTCAGCACGGTTGCGCTGTCCAGAGCGGAGGTGGAGCCAGCCAGAATATAGTAGGAGCAGTGAACAGGGAAGGTGACACCAATGGCGCTCAGCTCTTCCATGGCCTGCTTCTTCAGCTCGGTGATGTCACCGTTGTTGGCGCGCAGGCGCTTCATGGTCTTGCCATCGTAAGTCTCGCCGTCCAGACCCATCTCCTTGGCCACCAGGTTGGTGTAGTCGGTGCCGTCAGAGGTGTAGCACAGGCCCTTCATGGTGAAGAAGTCGTTCTCGCACTTCAGGGGATTGATGGGGTTGTAACGGGCGAAGAATTTGTTCAGCACCATGCCCTTGGAGAAGCACTGACGGAAGGCCTTGTTGGCAATGGCCTTGTTCCAGTTCTCATCGGGGGTGCCATCGGTGTTCTTCTTGTCGTAGTTGAAGATGAAGCAGTAGCTGAACTTCTTGGCACGCTTCTCGCACAGCTGCTGATTGTACTCGTTGGAAGGATCGGACTGAATGGTGGTGATGTTGCTCTCGCCCAGGTCCACCTCGTCCAGCTCGCGGCTCTGATACAGCTGCAGGCTGATGGAACCGTCGCTGATCATGGTGACAGTGAAGCGCTCAAAGCGGCTGACGTTGGCAGCGTCGTAGTAGTTGGGGTTGGGGATGTAGCTCTTGGTGTTGCCCTGGATGTACTCCTCCACCACATAGGGTCCGTTGTACCACATGGTGGTGTTGTCGCAGCTCCGGAAGCCATCGACACCCAGCTCCTCGATCAGAGCAGGAGCCACGGGGTAGAAGCTGTTGTAGGCGGCAACGGTATCAAAGTAGGGGCAGGCGCTGGGGCAGGTGAACACCAGAGTGTAATCATCCGGAGCCTCAATGCCCACACCGGCAGCCAGCATGTCCTCGTAGGTCATGTCAGCAGCAGCGTCACCGGCTTCCTTGGTCAGCTCGTAGTACTCGTAAGCGCCCACAATGGTATCGTTGGGCATGGAGGTGTTGTTGGCCTCGTTCTTGATGGCGTTCATCACCCATTCAAAACCAACCAGGAAGTCCTTGCTGGTCAGGTGAGCCTTCACCTCACCGTTGCAATCCACCCAGTCCACGTCGTCCCGCAGGTGGAAGGTCCAGACAGTGGCATCCTCATTGTGCTCCCAGCTGGAAGCGATGGCGGGCACCACCTTGCCGTAGCAGTCAAAGCTCAGCAGGCCGTCCCACAGGTTGGTGACCACGTTGGCATCCTCAGCCTTCTGGGTGTACAGCATGTTCCAGCTTTCCAGCTCACGGTTGCCGCTCTCAAAGGAGATGAACTCCTTCAGAGGGGTAGCGCCGGTGGAGTTGGGGGCAGCAGCGCCGCTGGCGGCAGCACCATTGCCGGTGTTGTTGGACTTTTCGCCGCAGGCTGCCAGCAGGCTGGCGGCACCCACAGCACCTGCACCCTTCAGGAAGGTGCGGCGATCAAAATTGAAGCTCATTGGATGATCCTCCCAGATCTTGCGCGGACAGAGCCGCGCGTTTTTCCTTTTCCTAAACACAGTGAGGCTGTCTGCCTTTCCAAAAAGTGCACAGGAAAGACAAAAGTCGCACCACTGTATATTTTAGCACTTTACTGGAAAGAAGTCAATCCGCCACAGCATAGAATTGGAAACAAAACGGTGACAAACACTTTCATGGGAAAAGAATGTGGGAAAAATTACTATAAAATGGAAAGAACTGTATATCCGTGAAGAACAGGCGAAAGAGAGAAACTGTTCACGCTGTGCGCACAAAACAGCTATCTTTTTTCACAAAAACATGATACAATAAAGTGTATCTGTATCAATAAGGAGCGCACCATGAAGAAACTGACCTCGATGTACAAACGCTACATGTTCCACCCCATTTTATATAAGACCGTGACCCGCACCTCCATTGTGGCCGTGCTGATGCTGCTGTGGCAGCGCTATGTCAGCGATGGCACGTTTACCATCTGGGAGGCCCCGGGCTTTCTGTGCGGCGTGGTGCTGCTCATCTGGGCCTGGGTGGACTACCTGCGGCTGGATGGCGTGACCATCCACCATCTGCTGGAGGAATTCAAGGGGATGGGCAAGCGGCAGAAAAAGATCCACTCCACCCGCTCCATCATCGACTATGCGGATGAGAAGATCGTCTCCTTTGAGGAGCTGGAACCCGAGGAGCGCACCTATTGCAGCCTGCTCTCCAATCTGGTGCTGGGCCTGCCGCTGGTCGCTGCTGCGCTGATCGCCAGCGCACTGTAAGGGGGCCGCGGCATGGAACAAGAGCACAAACAGCTGGTTATAGGCATTCTGGCCCATGTGGACAGCGGCAAAACCACCCTTTCCGAGGCCCTGCTCTACGGCACCGGCACCATCCGCAAGCTGGGCCGGGTGGACCATAAGGATGCCTTTCTGGACACCGACGCGCTGGAAAAGGCGCGCGGCATTACCATTTTCTCTAAGCAGGCCCTCTTCACGGCGGGCAATACCGATTTTACCCTGCTGGACACCCCGGGCCATGTGGATTTTTCCACGGAGACCGAGCGGACACTGCAGGTGCTGGATTATGCGGTGCTGGTCATCAGCGGCACCGACGGCGTGCAGAGCCATACCGAGACGCTCTGGCGGCTGCTGCGGCGGTACCGCATCCCCACCTTTGTGTTCGTGAACAAGATGGACCTGCCCGGCCCGGGCAGGGAAGCGCTTCTGACCCAGCTGAACCGTCGGCTGGGGGATGGCTTTGTGGATTTTGGGGCAGAGCAGGCCGACCGGGACGAGGCGCTGGCTCTCTGCGATGAGCGGCTGATGGAGACGATGCTGGACCGGGGAAGCCTGACCGATACCGACCTCATCCCCGCCATTGCCCGGCGGCATGTGTTTCCCTGCTGGTTTGGCTCAGCCCTGAAGCTGCAGGGTGTGGATGCGCTGGTGGAGGGCCTTGACCGCTATACCCGCCCGGCCCCCGCGCTGGAAGCCTTCGGGGCCAAGGTGTTCAAGGTGAGCCAGGATGAGCAGGGAAACCGCCTGACCTGGCTGCGGGTGACCGGCGGCGCGCTCAAGGTGAAAGCCCAGCTCACCGGAGAGGTCGACGGGGAGCCATGGGCCGAAAAGGCCAATCAGCTGCGGCTCTACTCCGGCGCAAAGTTTGCGCTGGCGGAGTGCATCGGCCCCGGCCAGGTGTGCGCCGTTACCGGCCTGACCAAAGCACGCCCCGGCGAGGGTCTGGGGGCGGAACGGGACAGTGACCTGCCGGTGCTGGAGCCGGTGCTGAGCTATCAGGTGCTGCTGCCCAAGGGGGCAGACGTGCACGCCGCGCTGGGAAAGCTCCATCGGCTGGAAGAGGAGGAGCCCCAGCTCCATGTGGTCTGGAACGAGACCCTGGGCGAGATCCATGTCCAACTGATGGGCGAGATCCAGCTGGAGGTGCTGAAAAGCCTGCTGGCCGAGCGGTACGGGTTGGAGGTCAGCTTCGGCCCCGGTGGAATCCTGTATAAGGAGACCATCACCGAAGCCATGGAGGGTGTGGGCCACTACGAGCCCCTGCGCCACTATGCGGAAGTCCACCTCAAGCTGGAGCCGCTGCCCCGGGGCAGCGGGATGCAGTTTGCCACCGACTGCCGGGAAGAGGTGCTGGACAAGAACTGGCAGCGGCTGGTGCTGACGCACCTTGAGGAAAAGCAGCATCTGGGCGTGCTCATCGGGGCTCCTCTGACCGATGTGAAGATCACCCTCATTGCGGGCCGCGCCCACCTCAAGCACACCGAGGGCGGCGACTTCCGGCAGGCGACCTACCGCGCCGTCCGGCAGGGCCTGATGATGGCAGACCAGATCCACAAGACCCAGCTGCTGGAGCCGTGGTATGCCTTCCGGCTGGAGCTGCCCTCTGACAACGTGGGCCGCGCCATGAACGATATCCAGAACATGGGCGGCAGCTTTGACCCGCCCGAGACCGGAGCCGACGGGGATACCACCCTGCTCACCGGCACGGCACCGGCCTCCACCATGCGCAGCTACCCCATGGAGGTGGTGGGCTACACCCGGGGCAGGGGACACCTGACCCTGACGCTGGACGGCTACCGTCCCTGCCACAATGCAGCGGAGGTCATCGAGGCTGCGGGCTATGAGCCGGAACACGACCTCGACAACCCGGCGGATTCGGTGTTCTGTGCCCACGGGGCCGGATTTGTGGTGCCCTGGGAGCAGGTGCGCAGCCACATGCATGTGGACAGCGGCTGGGGCAAGACTGCAAAGACCGAGGAAACGGTGCAGGCCCGTCCCCGCCGGATGGCCGCCTATCGTGCTACTTTGGAAGAGGATGCTGAGCTGCTGAAGATCTTTGAACAGACCTATGGGCCCATCAAGCGGGACCCGCTGGCGGCGTTCCGCCCCACCCAGAAGCGGGAACGCCCTGATTTCAACGCCGAGCAGTGGGAGATCCAGCCCGAATACCTGCTGGTGGACGGCTACAACATCATCTTTGCATGGGACGAGCTGAACGCACTCTCCAAAGAGAGCCTGGAAGCGGCCCGCCACAGGCTGATGGACATCCTCTGCAACTATCAGGGCTTTAAGAAGTGTGTGCTCATCCTTGTGTTTGATGCCTACCGTGTGCCGGGCAGCCCCGGCAGCATAGAGCAGTACCACAATATCCATGTGGTCTACACCCGGGAAGCCGAGACCGCCGATATGTTCATCGAGCGTGTCACCCATGAGATCGGCAAGGGCCGCCGTGTCCGCGTGGCCACCTCCGATGGCATGGAACAGGTCATCATCCTGGGCCATGGTGCCCTCCGTGTCTCTGCCCGCATGTTCCATGAAGAGGTGCAAGAGGCAGAGAAGGAGATCCGGAGGTATTTGCAGGGAACGGATTAAACCTCTCCGTCATCCCTGCGGGATGCCACCTCCCCTAATAGGGGAGTCCTTGGCAAAGAGGGTGAGCTTTACGAAATGCCAAGGGCCCCCCTATTAGCGGGGGCTGTCACGCAAAGCGTGACTGGGGGGTTAAACCACAGTAGGAAAGGAGCCGCCTATGTTCGAAATAACTTCTGATTTTGTTTGGCAAAAGATCCAGCCCCGCCCCCGGGACGCGCATAAGGGGACCTTTGGCTCCGTGCTGGCGGTGGCGGGCAGTGCGTCCTACCGGGGCGCGGCGGCGCTGGCCGTGGAAGGTGCCCTGCGCACCGGAGCCGGCATCGTTACGCTGGCAAGTGTGGAGCCGGTGCTGGCGGCTGTGGCAGCCCGCCTGCCCGAGTGCTGCCTTTGCCCCTGCGAAGCGGGGGCCGAGGGCGGCATCTCGCCCCAGAATATCGACCGCATCCGGCGGCAGAAAGCCTCTGTTCTGCTGGCGGGCCCCGGGCTGGGTTATACGGCCCAGAGCGCGGCCCGTGCCGCCGAGACCAGAGCGCTGGTAAAAACGCTCCTGCCCGGCTTTTCCGGCAGTGCAGTGCTGGATGCGGATGGCCTGAACGCCGCCGCTGACCTGCTCCAAACGGAAAAAATGCTTCACCCTCAAGGAGAACTGATTTTAACGCCCCACCCCGGCGAGATGGCCCGGCTGACCGGGCGCTCTGCGGCAGAGATCAACGCGGACCGGGAAGGCACGGCGCTGCGCTATGCGAAAGTATGGAATGCTGTGGTGGTGCTGAAGGGGGCGCACACCGTCATTGCAGGGCCGGATGGCCGCTGTGCGGTCAATCCCACCGGCAACCCGGGGCTTTCCCGGGGCGGCAGCGGGGATGTGCTGGCGGGCATGACCAGCGCCCTGCTGGCCTGCGGTCTGCCTGCCTTTGAGGCCGCTGCCTGTGCCGTTTATCTCCACGGTGCAGCTGCCGACCGTGCCGCTGCCCTGCACGGGGAAACCGGGATGCTCCCGCATGATCTGCTGGATGCACTGGGGACCCTGTTTGCCGAAAACGGGCGCTGAGCAAGGGGACGATCCCATCAAAAAAAGAAACGCTTCCTTTCCTCTGGATTTGTGTTATACTGGAGCTATCCAAAATACAACGATCTGCCGGAAAGGAAGCGTTTCTTTTATGGTTCCTGCACTGGAAAAAATCATTGCCGAGAGCGACCGCATCGTCTTTTTTGGCGGCGCGGGGGTCTCCACCGAAAGCGGCATCCCTGATTTCCGCAGCGTGGACGGCCTGTACCACCAGAAGTACGATTACCCGCCCGAGACCATCCTGAGCCACACCTTCTGGGAGGAGAACCCCGAGGAGTTCTACCGGTTCTACCGGGATAAGCTCATTGTGAAGGGGGCAAAGCCCAACGCTGCCCACCTGCGGCTGGCAAAGCTGGAGCGGGAGGGCAGGCTGAAAGCCATCGTCACCCAGAACATTGACGGCCTGCATCAGGCTGCGGGGTCCAAGACCGTTTACGAGCTCCACGGCAGCACCCTGCGCAACTACTGCGTGAAGTGCGGCACGTTCTACGATGTGGACTTCATTGCCAACAGTACCGGCGTGCCCCGCTGCCCCAAGTGCGGCGGCATCGTCAAGCCGGATGTCGTCCTGTACGAGGAAGGGTTGGACGAGGAAGTGCTCTCCGGGGCCGTGTCTGCCATCCGCAAGGCGGATACTCTCATCATCGGCGGCACCAGTCTGGTGGTCTACCCGGCGGCGGGGCTCATCCGGTACTTTCGGGGCCGCCATCTGGTGGTCATCAACATGCAGCCCACCGGGGCCGATGCGCAGGCAGACCTGTGCATTGCTAAGCCCATCGGTCAGGTGCTGAGCGAGGATGTTTTGTTGGAGGACTGAGATGAAAGCTGTCATTCTGGAAAGCTATGTCATGGAGGAAGGCGACCTCGACTGGTCGGGGGTAAAGGCATTGGTGCCCGATACCGTCAGCTATGTCCGCACGGCCTACGAGGAAATCGCCCCCCGCATTGGAGAGGCGGACATCGTTCTGCTGAACAAGTGCCGCATGGATGAGGAGATCTTACAGCAGTGCCCGAACCTGAAATGGGTGGGCATCATCGCCACGGGCACCGACAACCTGGATCTGGAAGCCTGCCGCCGCCACGGCGTTGCAGTGGCCAATGTGCCGGGCTATTCTACCTACAGCGTGGCCCAGATGACCTTCAGCCTGCTGCTGGCCATCTGCCAGTGCGCGGAGCGCTACAACCGTGCCGTCAAGCAGGGATGCTGGCAGCTGGATATCCCGGAGAGCATCGGCCTGCTGCCCCAGATGGAGCTCTACGGCAAGACCTATGGCGTTTACGGCTATGGCAGCATCGGGCGGCAGTCGGCCCGCATTGCCAGAGCCTTTGGCATGGAGGTGCTGGTCTGCACCCGCACCGTCCGGCCCGAATACGCCGCCGACGGTGTGGAGTTCGTGGATTATGATACCCTGCTGAGGCGGTGCGATATCCTCAGCCTGCACTGCCCGGCCACGCCCCAGACCCGGGGCCTTGTCAATGCGGAGGCACTGGCGAAGATGAAGCCCGGGGCCATTCTGCTCAACACGGCCCGGGGCGCGCTGGTGGATGAGGAGGCCGTGGCAGCGGCCCTCCACAGCGGTCAGCTGGGCTTTTACGGGGCCGATGCCTTTGTCACCGAGCCTCTGCCTCAGGAAAGCCCCCTGCGGGCAGAACCCCACGCGATCCTGACACCGCACATTGCGTGGACGACCCGGGAGGCTTTGCAGAACCTGATGGACATTACCACCCGGAACCTGTGCACCTGGCTGGAAGGAAACGGCGAGCACATCGTCAACAGATAAAAAGGAGAGATGAATCATGCAGGCAACCATTCACAACGAATTCCTGACCCTGACCGTGGATACCCATGGTGCCGAAGCAGTCAGCCTGAAAAATGCCGCCGGGCAGGAGATGCTCTGGCAGGCCGACCCGGCTGTCTGGAAGCGCCATGCCCCCATCCTTTTCCCCTGGACGGGCAAGCTGACCGGCGGGGCCTTTACCCATAAAGGCAAGACCTACCCCGGCGGTCAGCACGGCTTTGCCCGGGACGTGGAGCACACCCTGCTCTGCGCCGAGGGCGACACCATCCGGCTGGAGCTGCGCTCGGATGAAAAGAGCAAGGCAGAGCGCTTCCCGTTTGATTTTGTCCTGACCAGCACCTTCCGGCTGGAGGGCAGGACGGTGCACCACACCCTGACCGTCACCAACCCCGCCGAGGCCGCCGAGGAGCTGCAGTTCGGCATCGGCTACCACCCGGCGTTCCGCATCCCCTTTGATGACAAGCACACCACCACCGATTACGAGTTCCGCTTCGACCAGCCGGAAAGCCCGATGATCCTGGATGCTTACCCCAACGGTCTGCTGACCGGCAAGTGCGGCTACCGGTGGAAGAACGAGCAGAGCATCCCCCTGACAGACGATCTGTTTGAGAACGACAGCTTCTGCATGGCCGGTCTGCGCAGCCGCACGCTGGGTATCTACGAAAAGGACACCGGCAAGGGGATCGTCTGCAATGTGGAGGGCTACCCCTATACCCTCATCTGGTCGGCTCCGGCAAAGCCGGTACGCTTTGTCTGCATTGAGCCGTGGCACTCCCTGCCCGGTGCCCAGACCGATACCCAGGAGTGGAGCCAGCGCGCCGCTGCCGCCTGCCTTGCTCCCGGCCAGACCTGGGAGACCACCCTCAGCACAACGTTTGAGCGCTGAAGCAAAGTTTGGCAAAGAAATGCAGGAACCCCTTGACAGAGGGGACTGCATTCTGATTTAATTAGAATCGATAAAAGGGAGTAAAGGGCATTCCGCAGGGCCTGCGGGGTGCTGCATGGCAGCGTCATCACGGCAGAAATGCCCGATGTCATGTGTTGGCTTGAGACTTTTGTCACAGACAGAGTGCTGTGGCAGGGGTCTCTTTTTTCTTGCCCGGCACCGGAACACAAGGAGGAAAAATAAATATGGATCTTCTGAACACATTCGCCAGTCTCTTTTCCAATTTTGGGAATCTGACCTGGCAGATGGTGGTGATGTGGGGCATCGGTGCGCTGCTCATCTACCTTGCCATCGCCAAAAAGATGGAGCCGAGCCTGCTGCTGCCCATGGGTTTTGGTGCCATTCTGGTCAACCTGCCCCTCTCGGGTGCCATCACGCAGGGGGATACGGTTGGCCCCATCTCTGCATTGTTTGAAGCGGGCATGTCCAACGAGCTGTTCCCGCTGCTGCTCTTCATCGGCATCGGTGCCATGATCGATTTTGGCCCGCTGCTGGAAAAGCCGTGGCTGATGCTCTTTGGCGCGGCGGCCCAGTTCGGCATCTTCTTTACCCTGTTTCTGGCGGGCTTCTTCTTTGACCTGAAGGATGCTGCCTCCATCGCTGTCATCGGTGCGGCAGACGGCCCCACCGCCATTTTCGTGGCCAACACGCTCAACTCCCAGTACCTCGGTGCCATCATGGTGGCAGCCTACAGCTACATGGCGCTGGTGCCCATCGTGCAGCCGCCCGTGATCCGGCTGCTGACCACGCAGAAGGAGCGCCGCATCCGGATGTCCTATGAAAAGGGCAGTGTTTCCCAGCTGACCAAGATCCTGTTCCCCATCGTGGTCACGATCATTGCAGGCATGGTGGCTCCGGCCAGTGTGGCGCTGGTGGGCTTTTTGATGTTCGGCAACCTGCTGCGGGAGTGCGGGGTGCTGAATGTGCTGAGCGAGACCGCCCAGAATGTGCTGGCAAACCTCATCACCATCGTGCTGGGCCTGACCGTTGCCGGGCAGATGACCGCCGACAAGTTCGTGCGGCCCGACACCCTGCTCATCCTTGCACTGGGTCTGGTGGCCTTTGTCTTTGATACGGCAGGCGGCGTGCTGTTTGCAAAGCTGCTGAACCTTTTCCGGCCGGAAGGCAAAAAGCTGAACCCCATGATCGGCGCGGCCGGCATCTCGGCCTTCCCCATGAGTGGCCGTGTGGTCAACAAGATGGGCCTGGAAGAGGACAACCAGAATTTCCTGCTGATGTATTCCATCAGCGTCAATGTTTCGGGACAGATCGCGTCCGTCATTGCAGGCGGCCTGATCCTGACCCTGATGGTTTAACGGAGGTGATCGCATGCTTCATCTTACTTCGTGGATGACCACGCTGCCGATGATGCTGATCGGGATGGTCGGCATCATCCTTGTCATCGGCATCATTGTTCTGGCAGTGATGCTGCTCAACCGGCTGACGGGCCGGAAATAAAAGAAAAAGGCGATGCAGCTGTTCAAAACTGCATCGCCTTTTTGCTTGTGTAAGATTACAGAGTCTGGATGGCGGCCTTGATGCGCTGGGCGGCGACCTTGGTCTTTTCGGCATCGCCGAAGGCGGTCAGGCGGAAGTAGCCCTCGCCGCACTCACCGAAGCCCACGCCCGGGGTGCCGACCACGCCGCAGTTCTCCAGCAGCCAGTCGAAGAACTCCCAGCTCTTCATGTTACCGGGGCAGCGCAGCC